>Ga0209526_10000389_pt1 | contig 28153 bp, 17 predicted proteins | sample JacPinW_OM2H0_M1_FD_188566 | JGI IMG/M metagenome (GOLD analysis project Ga0209526, IMG submission 188566) | Forest soil microbial communities from Algoma, Ontario, Canada - Jack Pine, Ontario site 1_JW_OM2H0_M1 (SPAdes) (version 2) | ecosystem: Environmental > Terrestrial > Soil > Boreal... | reverse complement strand
CCCACCCCGCGGGCACGACGTAGATCGCGGCCACGCCGAACCCCGCCACGACCGCCGTCCCGCCAGCAACCAGAGGCTCGAAGCTGTGGCGCAGGATGCATCCGACAAGCAGAAGCAGGACAAGTGAGTATGTCGCGATGACGCCGGCCGGCGCGTTCGAGAACCATATACCGGCGAAGACGACGGCGAGCAGCGGCACCCGCCGCCATTCTCCTCGGCTGATGTGGGGAGCCGTCGACAACATCAGCGGCAAGAGCGCGCCGGCGAGAAGTTCGGCAAAATCGCTGCGGTAGTAGACGATCACGAGATGGTAGGGATTCACGGCGAACAGGATTGCCGCCGCCGCGGCCTGGGGGCCCGGCAGCAACTGGTCGGCGAGTTTCCACATCGCCATTCCGGCTGCGATGAGGGTCAGCCAAATGAAAGCTCCCGGAGCGATCATCCAGGGCAGCACCGAACCGAGCGCCGCGCCCATCATCCAGGAAGCCGGTGGGTAGAAGACAAACCGCGGCTCGCCGAAGCCCCAGTTTGCCCACTCAGCCCACCGAGGATAGACGATTCCTTCGCGCCATTGGCCGGCTGCGTCCATCCAGGACGCGAGATGAAACTGGAAATCGTGGCCGGAGGCGTTGCCCAGAAAAAACATCGGCGTGACCACGGCCGTCGCCGCCAGCATGACCAGAAGCAGCGTCCCGCGCCAGCCGAGCGTCCCGCTGGGGGGAACTATCGAATGTCGGGCACCATGCGTTGTCGATGCGGTCAGGTCAGACTCCCTCGCTGGGCGTTTGATCCGTCGAGAATACAGAATCGTACCGGTGTTGCGCCACTCGGGCACGCAGGCGCGCAACGGCCGAGCAGCGCCATATCATGCGCTTGCCAACGCGTCGCTTCAACCGCTACAGTGTCCGAGGGGATCGTGCCAGTGCCGATCTGCAGACCAGGCGGTGCAAGAAATCTCGGATGACAACCGAAGAACAGCGACTGCAGGCCAGCGTTCGGCGGGAAGTTCATTGGAAGCGCTGGGGACCGTATCTCTCCGAGCGGCAATGGGCAACGGTCCGGGAAGATTATAGCCCGAACGGCGATGCCTGGAACTATTTCCCACACGACCATGCGCGGTCGCGCGCCTATCGCTGGGGGGAAGACGGCATGGGGGGAATTTGCGACCGTCGCCAGCACATCTGTTTCTCGATCGCACTCTGGAATGAGAGGGACCCCATCCTCAAGGAGCGGCTCTTCGGCCTCACGAACCAGGAAGGAAATCATGGCGAGGACGTAAAAGAGTATTACTACTACCTCGACGCCACGCCCACCAGCTCCTATTTGAAATTCCTCTACAAGTATCCCCAGGGCGGATTTCCCTACGCCCAGCTCGTAGCGGAGAGCGCAAAGCGCACCCGCAATGACCCCGAGTACGAGCTCATCGATACAGGTATCTTCCGGGAGAATCGTTATTTCGACGTCTTCGTGGAATATGCGAAAGCGACTTCCGAAGACATTTTGATCCGGGTCACCGCTTGGAATCGTGGGCCAGAACCCGCGCGGTTGCACATACTCCCGACACTCTGGTTCCGAAACCGATGGGATTGGGGCGACCACTACGATATGCCGCGAGTCGAGCGCATCGGCGGCCGCGAAGGGACCGTGCTCGTCGAAGCCCGCGAATATCACTATGGCCAGCGCTGGCTGCTTTTTGAGGGCTCACCGGAACTGCTTTGCACGGAGAACAAAACGAATACCGAGCGACTCTACCAGCAGCAGAACCGCACGCCTTACGTCAAGGATGCTTTCCATCGCTACCTGGTTAACAACGAGCGCTCGGCTGTGAACCCCGAGAGCAAGGGCACCAAGGCGGCCGCCCATTACAGTTCGGAAATCGCGGCAGGGGAAGCCTGGACACTCCATTTTCGCTTTCTGGATCGTAATCCCGCACAGAGCCATGCGCCCGTTGAGGAATTTTTCGGCGCGGCGTTCGATCAAATCTTCCTAGAGCGCCAAAAGGAGGCCGATGAGTTCTACGCCAAACGGATAGGCGCCGGGGTGAGCGAGGACGCCCGGGCTGTGCAGCGCCAGGCTTTTGCGGGGCTTCTGTGGGGCAAGCAGTGCTATCACTATGATGTTCGGCGCTGGCTGGACGGCGATCCCACCCAGCCTCGGCCCGACCCTCGACGCAAGTCCGGTCGAAATCACGATTGGACGCACCTCTATAACTCGGACGTCATTTCCATGCCGGACAAGTGGGAATATCCCTGGTACGCGGCCTGGGATCTGGGGTTCCACTGCGTTGCCATGGCGCTCATTGACCCCGACTACGCCAAGGAGCAATTGATTCTGTTTCTGCGCGAATGGTACATGCATCCGAATGGAGAGCTGCCTGCCTACGAGTGGGATTTCTCGGCCGTGAATCCGCCGGTGCACGCCTGGGCGGCTTGGCGCGTCTATAAGATCGCGGCTCGAATCCAAGGGAAGCAAGATCGCAATTTTCTCGAGCGCGTTTTTCACAAGCTGCTGCTCAACTTTACGTGGTGGGTAAATCGGAAAGACCCGGAAGGGAGAAACGTTTTCCAGGGCGGGTTTCTCGGCCTCGATAACATCGGCATCTTCGACCGCTCAATGCCTCTCGGGCCGGGGAATTTTATCGATCAGTCCGACGGTACCAGCTGGATGGCCATGTATTGCCTGGACATGCTCGCCATGGCGATGGAACTTGCCAGCCAGTCACCCGCCTACGAGGATGTGGCTAGCAAGTTTTTCGAGCACTTTGTTCACATCTCGCAGGCGATGAACGATATGGGCGGCCGAGGGATCGGACTATGGGATGAGCAAGACGGCTTCTATTATGACCTGCTGCACTTGGGCGATACCAAGCACATCCCCATCAAGGTTCGCTCGATGGTGGGGCTCATCCCGCTGTTTGCGACCGAATCGTTCGAGCCGGAACAGTATGAACACCTGACCGGCTTTCGCAGCCGCATGCAATGGTTTCTCGACCATCACCCCGACGTGTCCGAGCACGTGGACATGAGCCGGCGAAGCGAACGGGGAGCGCGATTGCTGCTCTCGATTGCCAATCGGAAGAAGCTTGAACGCATCTACCGGTATGTCCTCGATGAGAATGAGTTCCTGTCGCCCCACGGCGTACGTGCCCTCTCGAAGTTTCACCGGGATCATCCCTTTGTGTTCAGCCATGATGATCAATCTCACTTCGTTGACTACGAGCCCGCCGAATCGACCACCGGTCTTTTTGGTGGAAACTCGAATTGGCGCGGGCCGGTTTGGTTCCCGATGAACTTTCTGCTCATCGAGTCGATGCAGCGGATTCATTATTATTACGGCGATGACTTCAAGGTTGAGTGCCCCACCGGCTCGGCCCGGCACTGCACCCTGTGGAGCGTCGCGAGAGAAATCGCACATCGCTTGTCGCATATCTTTCTTCGCCGCGATGGCCGGCGTCCTGTCTATGGTGACATCGCGCTTTTTCAGAATGATCCGTTCTGGCGCGACCTGATCCTGTTCTTCGAGTATTTCCACGGCGAAACGGGGGCAGGACTTGGCGCGAGCCACCAGACCGGATGGACAGCGCTGGTTGCCAAGCTGATCGAGCAGAGCGGGGCATAAGGCCCACGGAGAGTTCTGTCGCGACTTTCGGTTCGACCCGTCTCGTCGTGACAGCCTCGCCGGTCGCTAGAAACGGAGCGTGGGTGCCTCCACAAGTTCGATGAGCGTTTTCTCACCCCGTGGCGTGGGGGCGAGCAAGAAGTTCACCCGGGTGCCGTCTGCGCCTGCCCGCGGTGCCGGATAGACCGGTTTGAGGTTGAATTTGGTCCGAAGGATCTCTGTCGCGCGGTCCACATCGCGCACGTAGACTTCCACCTGCTGTATGCCCTCCCCGAATTTTTCAAGGAAGCGAGCGATCGCCCCGGAGCTCGCTCGATCACCCGAGGTCAGGATGTCGAGCGCGACATGATTTGCGAAATGCAGCTCGAATTCCTTCGCGTCCTGGTCCGGTGGCACATCGGCGAGCCGCGGGGAGTCGTTTGCGGCGCGAATTTTCTCGAACTGATCCGGCTTGACAGCGATTCCAGCGACGATGACAGCGGGTTCGGCGTCGGTGTCGTTCGTATCAGGAGGGTTCCGAGTGCAGAGTAGCTCGCGGAACTCGGGATCGGTTTTCCATTGATTGAGCAGGGGCAGGCACCGATCCGATGCCTCACGGTAGAGGCGCTCGGCGAATCGTACCCGTTCGCTCGGCTCGGGATCGGCAAGGTGGGGAATCCATTGGGGAATGTCTTGGTCCCGAGGCATGTGAGGTCTGATCGCTTACCGATTTGCGGGAGAAGGCTGCACGGCATTGACGTTCGAGAGCGCGGTATAGGTCGTGTCCCCGGGCCGGACTACCACCGGTGCGTCCCAGCGTTGCCGCGCGTCCCCGACATCGGCAGCTACATCGAGCGTGCTCAGCCAGTAGTTTCCTGGCGGGATGCCGCGCAAAAACCCTTGCCCCTGTATGTTCGTCTCGGTGCGAGCGACAAGGTACTTGGACTGCGCGAGTTCGAGCACGCGGCGGCGAATCTCGGGAATGCGCTTTGCTTCGAGCGCATTCCATTTCGGGCTCGGGTCAATCTCGGTCAGGCCCAAATCGATTCCGTCCATGCTTTGCGGATTCTGGTCGATGTGATGGCGGATGGCTTCGGTATACGCGGCGGACAGCTTTTCATATTTTGCGGGATCCTTGACCTTATCCGACGCCTTGAACTTCGGCGTCGGGAAATCGACCGATTGGTCGCCGGAGTTTCTCTCGAGGTAGGCCTTGTAGAATTCGGGCACGTCCATCACATCCGCCGTGTGCAGCTTGCGGATGAAATCGGTGCCGGAAAGCGCAACCGAGTGGTTCTTCTTCATCCAGGATTTGAGTTCGTTCGAGACCTCGAGCTTATCAATGAATGCGTCCATCTCCGGCCGGGGAACAGCGGCATCGGCTTCCGATTTGATGTCCTCAAAACTCTTGCGAAGGAGATAGAAAGGGAATCCACGCACCGGCTCTTCCAGGCCACCCGAAGGAGTCGCGCGAGCCACAAATTCGATTGAACCATCCTGCGCAACGGCACCAGGTGCTGCCGTCACGATCATCGCAGCGAGCAGAGTGAGGGTAAGGCAAATCGCGGTTTTCATGCTGCTCATCGTAGCAGAACGGCGCCTTTTGCAACACGCGGCAACAGAATTCTGATCCGGATGGTTAACCTCACCGCGGACGAGGAACCGCTACGGCACGCGGGCCAGACGTGGCAACCGGGGAGGATCAGTAGAGGTGGAAGGTCACTTCGATGGTCTGGCGCACGGCCGCTGGCTTGCCATCGGGTCCGAGAGCCGGCCGGAATCTCCATGTACGAACCGCCTCGATCGCTTTTTCGTCGAGGCCGAGGCCTAGGCCCTTGGCAATGTGGATATCTGTCGCGCGTCCTTCTGCGGTGATGATGGCGATCAGCAGCACGGTGCCCTGGTACTTCGCCTTCACTGCTTCGTCAGAGAACTGAGGCTGCGGGCAATAGAGGCACCCGGGACTGCCGTACCCGCCCGTTCCGGCATTCGGAGCGCCGCCGCCGGTGTTGTACCCTTGGCCAGGGCCGAGTCCGTTGCCTTCCCCATTACCGAGCCCGTTGCCGCGCCCTTGCCCCATCGAATCGCCCTCGAGAACCTTCGACAGCGGATCACCCCAGTTTTGAGCAGGGATGTTCGGCACATTGAGCGCCGGGTTGCCAATCAGAGTCGGCGTCATGGGCAGCTTCGGATTAATTGGCGGTCTGGCTAGCGGTTTTGAAAATTGCGTCCAGTCAAACTTGGGGGCCTGGCCTCGGACCGCGGGAGCATTGTTATGCTGGCCCCCGCCACCACCGGCCTTTTTGGCAGCTGGCGCAAGCTTTGGCAGATAAGGCGAGATCGCCGTGACACTATATCCTGTGTTTGCCTTGGTCGTGGGCGGCGACATCAGTTCCGGTATCAGCGGCACGATGATCAGCACGAGCACCACGATGTGAAAGGCGACCGAAAGCGCCTGCACGCGCGTAAACTGCGTGTTCTTTGACCAAATTTCGGGAACCGGGACCGGCTGGCTCGAGACTTCGAGCGGCGGCAGTTTTCGCGGAAACAGCAAGTCGCGCAGGTTCTGCCACAGACCAGCGCCTTCGCTCCAGTCCACGAGCAGGACCGAATGGACAGCCCCCCGCGGGCCGGAGCGAAAAAATTCCTTGAGGTTTTCCCCGAGATTTGCGCCAAAACTGGGCATCGCGAAGACTTCCGTCTTGCCGCCCCGGGTCTTCACTGGACGCTCGGTCAGAAAGTCCTTCAGGTTGGAGAACAGGCTCTTGAGGTTGGACTCATGCGCAGGCGAGCGCAGGCGGCCCAACCGGAGTGTCGGTTCGCTCGTCGAGCGACCGGCGTCGTCGAGTCTGGCGCTAAAATCTGACATGTAAAACAGCTGCCCCCCGCCGCGGTTGCATCAAATACGTTAGACGCAACATCGCAGAAAAGGATGTCCAGCCGGGCGCGGCTGACACGCCCAACAATTCATTGTAACATACGGCGAGTGTAGCACGCCCCCTGCGGCGAAATCGTCTAGACGAATCAGTACCGATGGCTGGCAGCGCGCTCACGTGTCGAGTTTTAATCGATTCTATCGGTAGAAAGGGCATCTAATTCCCACGAGATGGCGAAAACCTCGGACCTGAAAAGCACGCTGAATCTTCCCAGAACAGATTTCCCCATGAAGGCACGTTTGCCCGAGCGCGAACCCGAACAACTCGCCGCTTGGGAGAAAATGGGACTATACCATCGTATTGTTCGATCGCGCGCGGGCGCGCCACTTTTTATCCTTCACGACGGGCCACCCTATCCAACTGGTGAAATCCACCTCGGCACCGGGCTGAACAAGATATTAAAAGACATGGTCGTGAAGTCGAAAACGATGGCTGGATTCCAGTCGCCCTACATTCCCGGCTGGGATTGTCACGGGCTCCCCATCGAGACGAAGGTGGAAAAGGAGCTGGGCGGGAAAACGAACAAAGTCACTGCGGCCGAATTTCGCCGGATGTGCCGCGAATATGCGGGTCGCTACGTCGAAGCGCACAAGCGCGATTTCAGGCGACTTGGGGTGTTCGGGCAGTGGGAGAAGCCGTACCTCACGATGGATCCGCACCACGAGGCCTCGATCGCCCAGGCTTTCCTTGACTTTCTTGAAAAGGGCTACGTCTATCGCGGCCTGAAGCCTGTGTACTGGTGCATCTACGATCGCACCGCGCTTGCTGAAGCAGAGGTTGAGTACGAAGATCACACGAGCCCCTCGATCTGGGTGAAGTTTCCGGTTGTCGCCGACGAAAAATCGACCGAGGTCGGCAAGGACACGAGCGCGTTGATCTGGACCACGACTCCCTGGACGCTTCCAGCGAATCGCGCATTGGCGTTTCACCCCGATTATGAGTACCTGGTTGCGGAGACATCGGCGGGGAATCTGTTGCTTGCGAAAGAGCGCGTGACGGTTGTGACCGATGAGCTCGGGCTCGAAGTTCGCAGCGTGCGCGGCTCCTGGAAGGGCAGCGAACTGGAAGGCCTGCAGTTTAAACACCCGTTTCTCGACCTGCGTGTGCCAGCAGTTCTGGCTGATTACGTTACGCTCGATCAGGGCAGCGGTATCGTTCATACCGCCCCGGGGCATGGCGCTGAGGACTTCCGCACCGGGCAAAAATATGGCCTCAAACCCTATGCGCCCCAAGATGACGACGGCCGCTTCACCGAAGGGTTACCCGAATACAAGGGCAAGACCGTCTTCGAGGCGAACCCGATCGTTATCGAACTGTTGAAGCGGCGCGGAATGCTGGTCGCCGAGCGGAAACTCACACACAGCTATCCGCATTGCTGGCGCTGCCACAACCCGGTAATCTTCCGCGCGACCGAGCAGTGGTTCATCGGCCTCGACCACGACCATTTGCGGCAGAAGGCTCTGGCGGAAATTGCCAAAGTGAAATGGACGCCGGCATGGGGGGAAGAACGCATCCGCGACATGGTTGCCACTCGGCCCGACTGGTGCATTTCGCGGCAACGCTTTTGGGGCGTTCCGCTGATCATTTTCTATTGTGAAGCCTGCGCGAGCCAGCTCACCGATTACGCAGCCCTGCGCCATGTTCTGCCGTGGTTCGAACGCGAAGGCGCTGACGCCTGGTACACGCATTCGGCCGAGGAGCTCTTGCCGCCTGGGACAAAATGTGTGTGCGGCGCCGGGAAGTGGCGGAAAGAGGGAGATGTTCTCGATGTGTGGTTCGACTCTGGCTCAACCCATCTGGCCGTGCTGAGCGAACGAGACGGCACCTGGCCCGCCGATGTGTATCTGGAAGGCCCCGACCAGTATCGCGGCTGGTTCCACAGCTCGCTGCTGGTTGCCCTGGGCATTCGAGGCCGGGCGCCCTACAAGCAGGTTGTCACTCACGGCTGGACACTCGACGAAAAAGGTGCGCCGATGTCGAAGTCGGTCGGCAATGCCATGTATCCGACCGAGATTTGCGAGAAGTGGGGCGCCGATTTGCTTCGGCTCTGGGTTGCCTCGCAGGACTATACCGCCGATATGCGCATTTCAGACGCGATGATGACCCAGCTCGCGGAGGCTTATCGAAAAATCCGCAATACATTTCGTTTCGCCCTGTCGAATCTTTTTGATTTCGATCCTGCGCGCCACGCTGCTCCCGATGCCGAGCTTTGGGAAGTCGACGCGTGGATGCTTCGCCGGATGGGCGCACTCATTCGTCAATGCAGTCAGTGGAACGCGAACTTCGAATTCCATCGCGCCTACCACGCGCTGCATGATTTCTGCGCGGTGGATTTGAGCGCGTTTTACTTCGACGTGCTCAAAGACCGACTCTACACCTTCGCCCCCAATAGTCGCGGCCGTCGCTCCGCACAGACAGCCGTTTATCGGATCGCCGGCGCGCTGGTCCGACTGGTGGCGCCGACGTTGGTTTTTACGGCCGAGGAAGTCTGGAAACACTTGCCCCGCAGCCCATCCGAGCCCGAGAGCGTGCATATGGCTTCTTTCCCTGCGGCGGACCAGTTCGAGCGCGCGTTAGACGACGACCGCGCGAGAAATTGGGAGCGCCTGCTGGCGGTGCGCGAGCAAGTGCTCAAAGCGCTTGAGCAGGCGCGCGTCGCGAAAGCGATTTCTGGTGCCCTCGAGGCGCGGGTGAGGTTGAGCGCAAACGGCGACTTGGCTAAATTGCTTGAAAAATATGCCGCAAGCCTCCCGGCGCTCTTTATCGTTTCGCAGACCGATATCCTCCCGATCGGCGCTCAGGCGAAGGCTCAGGAACTCGAAACGCTTAGCATAGAGATCCAGCGCGCCGACGGGGGGAAGTGCGAACGCTGCTGGAACTATTCGACCCATGTTGGCGAAAGCGCCGAGTATCCCACGGTGTGCGAGCGTTGCCTGGCTGCACTCGCAGAGATCGCCCGCGACGCCGACGTCGAGACTGCGAAACCGTTATGACCCGTACCACGCGTTCGACACGCCTGGCCCTTGCTTTTACGGCGCTCGCCGTGCTGGCGGCTGACCAAGCGACCAAACACGCGGTCGAGAGGTTGACTTCGATCGGGTCATTCCGCGTTCTGGTCCCCGGCCTGCTGAATCTCGTGCACACGACCAACCCCGGCGTTGCATTTGGCCTGCTGGCCGATTCAAAGACGCCCTGGCTTGCGCAGCTGCTGATTCTTTTTTCGGTGGCCGTGATTGCGCTGCTTGTGTGGCTTCTCGCAACCGGCCGCGCCGGCGGCTGGCTCGGCCAGTGTGGACTGGCATTGATCTTGGGCGGCGCGGCAGGAAATGTTCTTGATCGAGTGCTGCGGTCTAGCGTAACCGACTTCATCGATTTTCATCTCGGTCGCTTCCATTGGTACACGTTCAATCTTGCTGATTCGGCAATTGTCGCGGGCGCGGCCCTGGTAGTTCTCGAGCTCCTCCGGGATTGGCGGCAGCCAAGCCAGGAGCGCGCCTAGATATGCATCCGGTACTGTTTCAGTTCGGCCCGATCACCATCTACACCTACGGTGTGCTGGTCGCGACGGGTGTTCTGCTCGGGTTGTGGTACGCGAGGCGACAGGCTCCGCGAGCGGGGCTGGGTCGGGACACCATCTGGAATCTCGGGATCTACATGGTGGTTGCGGCGCTCGTCGCTGCGAAGTTGTGGCTCGTCCTCAGCGACTGGGAATATTACATGGCGAATCCGGGGGCCATCTTGAGCGCCGCGACCCTCCAGTCCGGAGGTACGTTCTATGGCGGAATGCTCGGGGGAGTGCTGGCGATCGTTGTGTACGCATATTTTTACGACCTGCCGGTTCTCTCTGTCTCTGATACCTTTGCCGCTGCTATCCCGCTCGGTCACGCGATCGGCAGGCTCGGCTGCTTTGCGGCCGGCTGCTGCTACGGTAAGCCCACAACACTGCCGTGGGGTGTCACGTTCACAAGCGAGGTTGCCGAACGGCTGGCCGGCACACCGCTAGGCGTGCCCCTGCATCCGACGCAGCTCTACGAAGCTGCTGGGGAGTTTTTGAACTTTCTCTTGCTGGTCTGGCTGGGCGCGCGGCAGCGCTTTACCGGACAAATGATCGGCGCCTATTTTATCCTCTACGGAATTGAGCGCGGCACGATCGAATTGTTCCGCGGCGATCCCGGCCGGACATTGCTGTTTCACGGCGAACTGTCGCTCATGCAGGTTGTGAGCCTCGGTCTGGTCTTGACCGGGGCGCTGCTGTGGTGGCGCGGCCTCCGGCGGATGGGTCAGATCGACCCCGCAACTCCTGCTGCGGCTCGAGCCCATGCGGAAGGCTCGCCCCGCGCATCCTGAAAATTCGTTTATGTCCGAAAATACCGCAGCCGCAGGAACTCGGGGCCAAGCTGTCGAGTTGATCGTTGCCTCCGAACAGGCCGGCGAGCGCCTGGACCGCTTCGTTGCGTCGCAGCTCTCGCCGATGAGCCGCGCACGCGTTCAGGCGCTCATCGAGCAAGGCCGGGTGGAGATCGATGGAGCTGGGATGAAGCCCTCCTATCGAGTCCAGCCGGGCGAAACGGTCATCGTTCGGGTTCCGCCGCCTCCGCCTGCAGGGGTCCGAGCCGAACAGATCGCTCTCGATATCCTGTACGAAGATGAAGACATCGCTGTCGTAAACAAGCCAGCGGGTATGATCGTCCATCCGGGCGCCGGAGCGCGCGAGGGCACGCTGGTTGCTGCACTCCTGGCTCGCTTTGCTGGAATCACAGGACTATCGGGGGTCGGAGGGCCCCTGCGTCCCGGGATTGTGCATCGTCTGGATCGAGGAACTTCTGGCGCGGTCCTGGTTGCGCGGACAGATGCAGCCCACAGGAAGCTGGTTGACGCGTTTCGCGACCGGCTTGTCGAAAAGACCTACGTCTCGCTGCTGCACGGAAGGATCAAAGGCGCGTCGGGCGCTATTGACCTGCCGGTAGCGCGCGACCTGCGCCGCCGTTTTCGGATGACGGCTCGCCGTCGGGAAGGCCGGGAGGCCCACACAAGTTGGCGTGCGCGGTTGCGACTTGGCGGGTTCACCCTGATCGAAGCAGCCCTGCACACGGGCAGGACCCACCAGATCCGCGTGCACGCGTCCGCGCTGGGATGTCCGGTCGTCGGCGATACGCTGTATGGCGCGCCGCTCCAGGAGCGGATAGGATCGGAGCTTCTCCCGCCACTGGGCAGGAATTTTCTTCATGCCCTGCGCTTGGCCTTTGCGCATCCCCGGAGTGGCGAGCGCATCGTCGTGCGCGCGCCGCTCGCGCCCGAACTTGAGGACTACCTGAAGCTGGTAGGCCGCGCCACCCAGACCGATCCAACTTTGGTTGACGCTGCCTTGCAGGAGTTTCTATAATCGCATTTGTGAGAGTCTTGCAAACGCTGCTCGCTCTGGTGGGTCTGTGTGCCGCCTCAGCGAGCCCCGGATGGTCGCAGCAGCCCGCACCTCCCGCGTTGCCTTCGTCTCCGGCGCCCGCCGAGTCGAGTGCTCCGCCTGCAAGCGGGCCAGGATCGCAGGGCCAAGAAAATCCAAATCCATCCCCAACACAAAAGGAACTGCCCTCGATACGAGTCTTGACCGGGCTCGTGCATCTGGTCGTCACGGTGACCGACCACCATCGCAATTTCGTCACCGATCTCGACCAGAACGATTTCAAGGTCCTCGAGAACGGGACAGCTCAAAACATTCGATTTTTCGGCCGCGAGACCGACCTTCCGCTCCGAATTGGTCTCCTGCTCGACACGTCAAACAGCATCCGTCCGCGTCTGCAATTCGAGCAGGAGGCTGCGATCGATTTCCTGTACAAGGTGATCCGTCGCAACAGGGACATGGCATTTCTGATGACCTTCGACAATGAGCCGGAAGTTATCCAGGACTATACAGAGGATCTCTCGCGTCTAAACGATGCCATCCGCAAACAGCGCGCCGGAGGCGGAACAGCCCTCGACGACGCCATTTATCGGGCCTCGGAGAAGCTATCCAATCCACCCCTGCCGTCCGGCCCGGATCCCGAAGTCCGGCGCGTGATCGTCGTGATCAGCGATGGGGATGACAATTTAAGCGATCATGCGCTCAGTGAAGCGATCGAAGGGGCCATTCGCGCAGAAACCGCCATCTACGCCATTAGCACGAATACGGACTGGGTTGCGGTCGACGACGAGTCCAGGCCGAGCAAGTATCATCTTGACCAAGGGGACAAGATCTTGCAGAAGTTTGCCGATGAGACCGGCGGCCGGGTCTTTTTTCCTTACAAGATCGATGACTTGGCGCAATCGTTCATGGATATTGGGTCCGAGTTGCGCAGCCAGTACTTTCTCGCCTATTCGCCCGTGGTCCCGCTTTCCCAGGGCCAATATCGCCAGATCGAAGTCCGCACCGACCGCAAAAACCTCATGGTCCGGACGCGCAAGGGCTACTTCGCCGTCGCCCCGCCTGCGACTAAATAAACCGGAGCCCCCCCCGCAGCGCGGCACACTCCCAGGCATCCAGATGGCGAGCGCCGGGAGGCCTAAAGCGATTATTTGACCGGAGCATAGTAACCCTTGCGGGCGAGGATTTTCGAATCCGGGCGCGTAACTTCGAGCTTGATCTTGCGGAATGAGCCGTCACGCTTGGTGTTCGAGGGATAATAGCCGAGAACATATTGCGAACGGAGCTCCTCGGAAATCAGGCTGAAGGCAGTCTCGAGGTTCTTTTCATTGCGAACTTCGATTTCGCGTCCTCCCGTTTCGTCCGCCATCTTTCTTGCCACGCTCGCGCCGCCGTACCCCATTCCCATCCCGAAATAGAAGGGCTCATCGGCGAGTCGAAGAACGTGGATGACGGCGTCGGAGCGCTGGGCCGACTCGATGGCCTCATTCAGGCTCAGTTTGCTGCCCGTATCCTCCGCGTCGGTTAGCAGGATAACGGCTTTGCGGCCCGCTTCGGAGGCGAGCTCGTCATGGCAGGCCAAATAAACCGCGTCGTAGAGATCGGTTCCGCCGTTGCTGCCCTGGGGAACTGTGCCCGGCGTCACGACGCCGCCGCTTGATACCGCGCTGATCTCGGCGCGGTGAATGGCACGGTTGAGCACCTCCGGGTCTTCGGTAAAATCAGCGAGGAGGTTCACGTCGAAATCGAAGCTGATGACCAAGGCCTCGTCCTTTTTTCGCATCACCGTCTTGACAAAGCGCGCCGCCGCATCCTGCTCGGCCCCCAGGATGTTCTGCATGCTTCCGCTTGTATCGATCAGAATGGCAAGCGTGATGGGCAAGTTCATCTCTTTTGAGAAGAAGTCCACTTTTTGCTCGACGCCGTCTTCGAAGATCTTGAAGTCCTGCTGGCTCAGGTTGGTGATGACGCCATTCTTTTTATCCCGCACCGTGGCAAACACGTTAATCAGGGTAGTCTGCACCTTCAGACTTTGCGATGATTGCGGGAGTTGCTGCGGGCTGGCTTGCGATTGGTCGCTCGACTGCGGCAACATTAGCCCTGGCGAGGAGGCTCGGGGCGCGGCGCCGGCGGGCCCTGAGGCAATCGTGGTCACCGCCGGATATCCCGCCAGCGCCAAAGTGATAATCCCTGCCGCGAGGCTGGTCACACGCATTGTATAATTCCCCCTGGTATCGCGCAGACTGGTAGGATGCAGCGGAGGCTCTGCCGGATGTTTGTTCCCCATGGTACGAAGGAAATAGACCGAGGACTCCCACATTTGCCCAGGCGCGCGAGGCGGGAGAGTTCGATGACCCAAACAATCCTGGTGCTTGGCATGGTGTTGCTCCTGGGCATGCCCGCTCAAGCACAGTCACAGGGTGCGCAGTCGCCGCCCCCGCCTGCGACCCGAACCAGTACTCCGCAACAGGCCCCGCCTCCAGAGAGCGACACCCGCTCGCGCCTCCGGGTGGAAACCAGGCTAGTCATTGTACCGGTAACCGTAAAGGATAGCGAAGGGCGCTTGGTGGGCGATCTCACAAAAGAAGAGTTCCGCGTGTTCTCGGACGACGTCGAACAGCAAGTGGTTGTTTTCACGTCCGATCCCTTTCCGCTTTCCGCAGTCGTTGTCATTGACAATGATCTCGCGCAGAAGGCTGCCCAGCAAGTGCAGAAGAGCCTCACGACTATCTCGGCCGGCTTCGCCGCCAACGATGAAGTGGCCGTCGTCACTTATGACGAGTACCCTACGACCGTTGCCGATTTTTCGTCGAACAACGACGACCTATTCACCAAGCTCAAGCGCCTCGAGCTCGGTTCTCATGCTTCCGCAGGTGCTGTTGTCGATCCGACGACCGCCGGACCCGTCATCAATGGGAGGGAGCAGCCAACTGGCACGGGGCCGCCAGCGCACGGCTCCGGCCGGTACCAGATCAACAATGACATGGATGATGCTCTCTACGCCGCCGGAGAGATGCTCAAAGCCCGCGGGCGTGACCGCCGCAAGATTATCTTCCTGATCTCGGACGGCACCGACGCCCGCAACAATCGGCACGGTTTCGATGAGACCTTGCACACCCTTCTTGCCGCCGATGTTTCTTTGTATGCCATTTCGGTCAATCGCTCACTCCCGATTGGCAAGTCGCTTCTGCAACACGGAGCAAGCGAGATCGACAAGTACGCCGATAGGACCGGGGGCGACAGGTTCGCTGCATCGAAGCAGCAGGATCTCGAGCGGCTCTATTCGGAAGTAACCGAACAAGCGCGCAATGAATATACGCTCACGTTTGCTCCTCAGGGGGCAGACCGAAAACGCGACTTTCATCCGATCGAGGTTCGCGTCCGGCGCCCAGGTCTCAGTGTCCTGTCGCGGCAGGGCTACTATCAGAGCGCTATGAGCATCGGACACTAACTCACAGGAAAAAGTTTCGCGAGAGCAGACTTGCAAAAGTTTTTCTCTTGACTTCCTCTGCCCACCGCCTTTATTTATTAATAGACCAGATGAGTGGAACGCGATTTGCAATTTGAACACGTTGCTTGCAGGGAGAAAGTCCCACTGTAGTTCATGCGCGGAACCGAGCGGGGCTTCCGGTTCAACAGAAGCTTCGACCGAAACAGAGGCGGGAGATCCGGTGCTACCGGTTTCCCGCCTCTGTTTTTAGACGCGCGAATGCGAATCCTCTCCCGCGTGCAGTTTTTCATCCGCAACTTTTTCGGCCGGCTGAATCAAGATCAACTGCTCGTGGGAAGGGCAAAGCGGTTTGAAATCACAATAGCCGCACGAGAAGCCGGGCTTCCCAGAGAATTCACCCGCGCGAATCTGGTCGGCAACCTCGGCGATTTTCTGTTTGGTTGCCGCGAGCGCTTTGCCGTCACGCGTGGTGGCCACCGGCTCGTTCGTCATCAGATTATAGAAAATCAGCCGCTTGGGCGTGACGTCGAGGATTTCCTGGGCCGCTAGCGCATAGACGCTCAGCTGCAGATCCCCGGCAGCCGTTTTCTCATCTCGCGGTCTTCCCGTCTTGTAGTCCACAATCTCAATTTCGTCTGTCCCGATACGATTCACCTGGTCCATCCGGCCCATCACCACCACGTCATGCTCGAGCGGCAGTTCGAATGGTTTTTCCTGGTACAACACATCGGCGGGCCGCGCCGAGTAGGTGCGATGGAATGTCTCAAGCTGCTCGCGCCCCGCTTTGCGATATTCGTCTTCGTGATAGGGATCAAGGAAGCCCGCCGACGACCATTCCCGTTCGTAAATCGCCTCGACTTCCTCCCAGGGAACATGCCCTCGTTTTCGGATTTCGCCGATGAGTTCCTGCATGGTCGTGTGCATGACGTTCCCAAAGGTCATCTGCGGGTGCGGTGCACCACGGATATTCCAGACGTAATGGAACAGGTATTTCATCGGACAGCGGTCGTATGCATCGATTGCGGAGGCGCTCAATTGCAGAGGCTCGCGGCGCGGCGGGTGATACGCCTTCGCCCACAGCGCGACGCGAGAATAGGCGCGTGAGTTTTCCTCAGCGGACCCAAAAAGCTGCGCGGGGACGGTCGAATCGGGCACCGATCCGGTGGTTTCTTCCGACGGCGGCACCTCCACGTTCGGCGCCGACTGCACCGCATCGAATTTCTGAACCTTCGGATCCATCAGGAAATCGTCAAGGAAAGGGGACGGCTTCTTCCGCTTGTTGATGATCGTCGAAAGAGTCAGATTCTCGCGGGCTCGCGTGAGCGCCACATAGAATAAGCGCCGCTCTTCCTGAACTTGAAAATCCCCCTTCGGTGTTTCCTCCTTCATCAACTCCGGAGGAAATTCAAACACCGCCTTGCGGGCTGCGGTGGGGAAGTCGTGCCTTGAGAGCCGCAGGACAAAGACATGCGGAAACTCCAGGCCCTTGGCCGCGTGCACCGTCATCAATTGCACCGCGTCGGCCGACGGTTCCTGCTCGAGGCAAATGTCTCCGCCCGCCTCATCGAAATAGGAAAGATATTCAATCAGGTCGCGAAGCTGCCTACCTTCGCCTTTGGTCTCCCACTGCTTCACAAACTCGACAAAGCGCTCGAGGTATTGCCGATCCGCCTCCGAAGGCAGGAGCGCGAGTTTGAGGCCTGCAATCAATTCGTCGAGTACCTCGGTCGCCGCCTTTCTCTTCGCGGTCTGCCGCAGCGCACCGAGCAGTCCGAGAAGCTCCCCCAGTCGCACTCCTTCTCGATCAAAAGGGTGCTCGTGCTGGGCCGTTTCGAGCTCATCAGAAAGCGGCCGGCGATGATTTTTCTCGGCGCGCTCCGCCAGGCGTACCAGGTCGCGCGGCTGCAGTCCCCAGTAGGGCGCGGCGAGCACACGAGCGCAAGCCACATTGTCGGCTGGCAATCCGATCAGACGCAGCCACGCGAGCAAGTCTCGAATGATCGTGCTCGACAGGATCGAAAAGTTCCGAATGACAAAAGGAATCCTTTTGCGTCGCAGCGCGTCGAGCATCTGCGCGCGGTGCGTGTGCCGGCGGTAGAGCACGCCAAAGCTGTGCCACGCTGCGCCGGCATCGTGCAGGCGTTCGATTTCCGAAGCCACCCACTCGGCTTCCTCTTCGGGTCTCCCGAATTCGACCACTCGCACCTTTTCGCCTTCGCGGTTTTCCGTTCGCAAAGAGTTTGGCGGCAACAAGGGAGATTGTTCGTTGTGCCGGATCACCGCGCAGGCCACGTTTAAAATGCGCTTGGTCGAGCGATAGTTCTCAGAAAGCGACACGAGAAACTGCCTGGCGCCGGGTCCCAGATTCGGGTCGCTGACGAGGCAGAAACGCCTGAGGAAGATCGTGAAACTGCCGTACGACGCTCCGCGGAAGCGATAAATGGCCTGATTGTGGTCGCCCACCGCCATGATGTTGCGCCGTCCCCCCGAAAGAAGCCACAGCAGTTCGAGTTGCGCGATGTTAGTGTCCTGGAATTCGTCGACCAGGATGTAGCGATATTGATCGCGCAAGCGCTCAAGCAGCCCTCGATCGGTGCGAAGCAATTCCACTGCGCGTAGAATCTGCGCGCCGAAGGTATAGAGGTTCCGCTCGCGGAGCAAGCGCTCGCTCACGCGATAGACGTGCGCCAACTCCTGCTGTCGCGCCAGCTCCTCTTGCTCGAGCTGCCGCGCATCGGGCTCGAGCAAATGCCGGCGCCCCTCATGCTTGCGGATCCGCTCGTCGACATACCGCTGATAATCGTCCGGTGTAACCAGTTCATCCTGGCAGCGTGAAAAGAACCTGACGAAATCGTTCAAAAATTCACCGGGCTCCTGGAGCCGCTTGAAATGCATGAGCCCCAGTTCGCCGATGTGGCGCCGCAGAAGAATCCAGTGGTCGAGATCCTCAAGCGGCTGAACCTCAGGATTCGCCGCATGCAGAATCCTCTCGAGGCAGAACCTGTGGAAGGTACTGAGCCAGACCCCTTCGGCGCGCTCACCTAGCGCTCTGACCACGCGGTAGTGCATCTCCGCAGCGGCTTTGTCGGTAAACGTAAGAGCCAGGATGTTCTCGCCCGAAAGCTTCGGATCGGATTCGAGCAGCCTGGCGATGCGCTCGGTGATGACGTGAGTCTTGCCTGTGCCGGCGCCTGCAATGACCAGCAGCGGTCCCTCGCGGTGCTCGACTGCGGCCCTCTGCGCCGTGTTCAGACCAAAGAGTTCCCTCGAAGGTGCGTTCGAAGTCATGAGAACAATTTCCGGGTGGCGCTCTTCATCTTAGCAGATTTTCCAGCAGGCGAATAGAAGGCGAATATGGCACATGTAGCCTCAGCTGTTTCGGAAGTCTGGTAGGCAAGGGCGTGACGGAGGGTAAATTTGGCGGAATTGAGTTGGCATCGAGAGGCGATAAGAACACGATGATCAAACCAGGATACGTCAGCTGATTAAAAGACAATTGGGACGATGGTCGCAGATGCGTTCCAGGCCATGGTTGTTCTTGGCGTTATTGCAACTTTGGCCTTCTAACTGCCAGCTTTTCGCCATCGGTGAATCAGTGCGCCAGATTGCCTCAATCAGTTCTCGGTTGGCTTCTGCTGCTTTCGATAGAACATCGCCCGCAGCGCCTGGCAGCGCAGAGTGTCCCGCGGATCGAAGTCGTCAGCGTCTCCGAGCTCAACCCATTTCGGTCCACCCTGAAAGGTAGGTTTGGAAGGCTGGGAAGGCAATCGTTTTTGCGCAGACGCCAGGAGTTCGGGCACGTTCGCTTTCAAACGAGCCCTGCTCTGGTCGCCGACGGTAGGAAGAAAGAGAGCAGTGACGAATTCCCCATCCGCAACGACGTAATCGGCAAGACGGGTGCCGAGTTGGGCGAGCCCGGGGCAGCAAGCGCCAGGTAGCCGGTCAGCTTCTGTCTGACCACCGCATACATTTAGAGGTGATCCTGAAAGCGGCGACTGTGAGGCGCTTTCCCAAAAATCTCCTTTTCAACGACACTCTGGTGGCACAGTGGGATGGGCCGTGGACGGTGTACAGCTTGTGTGAGGCATCTGAAGTAAATGGAAAGGAAAGGAACGGATCGAGTATCTGTCGCGGATTATTCGTTGAGATCGCTCTGATCGAAATCCTATGAGCCGATTGGAAGCCCGATGCGTGGCATTGTCCTCCGAACCAAACACTAGGCGCAGAAACCAGAACAACGAAGGCTGCTGATGTTCGTCTCTATTTCACGATGAGCGTTAGGTTCGTGCTGTTACTCGAGCCGTTGCCACTGGCAGTCACCGTCAGTGCGTACCTGCCAGCTGGGGTACCGGTCTTGCCACCGCCGCCAACGCCCGGGCTTCCGCCGCCACATGAGAGCATCGCGCCGCACAAGGTCAATGTCCCGATGATTATCAACATTCCCCGAGACCGACGCCTCCGAGGACGCACGACCACCATTCCAATCATGGTCGCCAGAGACCACCACAATCCTGGATGGGGTCGGTTGAGCGATGCAGAAGTCCGCGCCGTGGCGACACTGACCGTCAGGTTCTGGGATGCACCGGAGCGCAACGAGAATGAGCTGGGGCTCACATTGCACGAGGCTCCCGTTGGAGCACCGTTACAGCTGACTGCGATGGTGCCCCCGCCAAAATTACTCGCGGCAGCGACTAGCAAATTGTACGTTGCCATCTGACCCGCCGTGATAGTGCTGGAGGTGCTTGACCCGTTTGCGGGAGCAATGTTGAACGTTCCGTTCCCGGGTGCAATTCCATTTCCCATAATCTGAAAGACACGCGGACTTCCCGGGTCATTGGTTACAACTATCAATTGCGCTGTTGCAGGACCAGGAACATTGGGAAAGAACACCACCCGCACGCCTCCTGTAGCTCCCGGCGGTATAGCGAACGGACCTCCATAAATGTTGCAGCCTTGGCCGGCGGCCGGCGAAGGGCCAGTGCAGAACTCTCCAGCGTTCGGACCGACAATTGCAGGACTAGAAGGAAAGTTCAGAGGTCCAGTTCCGGTATTCGTGATAGTAAGTACTGCCTCACTGACATTACCTATTACAACATTACCGAGGTCCAAGGGGGCTGGGCTGGCCTGGAAGATAGGGAACCCAGATTGGCCTGTCAAAGGCAAACTTTGGGACGGGAGGCCGCCGAAGTTCAGGTCCACGGTCGCATTGCGGGTTCCGGTGTCTACGGTTGGCGTGAAGACGACCAAAAACGAGCAGCTTGATTGGGCGGGAAGAGTGGCCCCACAGGTTTTGCTGCCGGTCGAAATCGCAAAATCGAAGGCGTTTGCGCCGCCAATACCGATACTGCCGATCGTCAGTGTCGCATCGCCATAGTTGTATAGCTGCATGGTCCTGGGAGCACTGGAAGTCCCTTTTTGCAAGATTGCTGAGAAATTGATTTTGCGCGGATTGGGAATGGCAACGGCAGAGCCCAATGATTGTGTAAATTTCTGGACATACATCGGGGCGTCACCAGGAGGCCCCAGTGGGAACATCTGGAACGCGCCGGGCGTGGTAACGACGGCTGGTATTGTGTCGCCAGGGCTGACCGGGTCTAAGATGACTCCCGCCGTTCCAGCTACATAAAAATTCTGATGGGTGTCCAGGGCCATTCCCCCGAACCTAATGTTATTGCCTAAAACAGATCCAGCCACAATCGAGTACACGACTGAGCCCGCCGAATCCAACTTGTTCACGGCGATATCGGAGGCGTAATCAAAAGCTGTGGCCACATAAGCAGCTCCCGCAGTGTCTACAGCAATGGAACTCGGGGGAGGTGTTGCATAAAAATTGTCGATTCTAAATGTGATCGGATGCGGCAATAAAGTTGAATATGCAAGATTTCCGGAAGCATCGAATTTCGCTGCAAAGGCAGGAAGAAGGTTAGTCGCAAACATCGGCGTCGGAATCGTGGTAGCGGTCATACCGGCAAGGAAGGGTGACTTGGCGAAGTCAATCGCGATGGACGTGCCGATGGATTGGCCGCTTGGCCCGCTCAGAAACGTCGAGTAGAGCAAGCCAGACCCGTCGGACTTGAGCTTGGCGAAAAAAGTATTGGTGCCCGAATTGGCGGTCTGAAAGGCGCCTTGCGTTGTGGGGAAATCAGACGAGGAGGTGCCTCCATCCACGTATGCGACGCCGTTTGAATCGACGGCAATACCACCGGGAGTTTCGCCCGTGCTGCCCCCCAGGTAAGTTGCGTAATCCAGCTTGGAACCATCCGGATGAAGCTTCAACACAAACCCTGAGGAATCGTTCTTTCTGGTGGTTTGAAATGCTCCTGGCGTGGTGGTGAGTGCGGGTACGGTTATTGGGGGGCTACCGCCATTACCGGTTACAGACTGGTGAGTCGCGGTTCCGGTGACGTAGAGCGCACCATTCGAATCGACTGCGATCGCCGAAGGGGCTGGCCCAGCCGAATCGAGGGCTGAGGCCTGCACCAAAAAAGTGGAATACACGATGGCGCCATTCGCGTCCAGTTTAGTGGCAAACGGCTGCAGACAACCTACGCCCGGGCCACAATATGCTGTCGTACTATAAGTTCCGCGTGTAGTTGGAAAATCTCCCTGCTGCGTTGTCCCTACTACATATACATCCCCAGTCGCGTCCACCGCAATCTCCTGGCCGGCCACGATCTGATAGTATCCATTGAAGCCGGTCGCCGATGCTCCACCCAAGTGTGCCTCATACACCAGTGCTGAACCTGCGGGGTTGAGTTTGATCACAAAGGCACTACTTCCCAATGGCGGGAGGCCCGTATTGGTTAGGCCAGTGACATAGGCCGCACCGCTACTGTCGACCGCGATTGCGAACGGAACGTCCGCGCCTCCAGTTTGTGAGTTAATTTGTGCAAAGGTTGAATAAATAAGGGCGGGATCAATCACCAGCGGCTGTCGCTTGTCATAGCGTCCAACCGAAAAAGCCACCTGATCGTGTTTGCGCACCACGTAGCCGCCGAAAATCGTCTTTCGCGCTCGGCCATCGTTTTGATACAACTTCGGTTTTTTGAGCACCGCTACATTTCCGGATGGAGTAACCAATTCCAAATCCTGCCCGTGCTGCTCGACGGTTGCACCATCGAAATTCAACCCGATCAAGGAGGCATCGGCTTCTGGGGCGAGGTCGAAGTCAAACTCCAACTGGCGGTGGTTGCCGTAGAAAACCAGATCCACGCCCGGATAGACATTGTGATAACGAACCTGCCGGAATTGCCTGACATTGGTTTTCCACTGCGTGGGATCGTTTCCGATGTAGTAATTCGTCACCCCCGGCAGCACTTCGATCCCTTGCGGTTCGACGTTCTCATCAGCTCCCGCCAAGTTGATGCGGAGTGTCTCTGCACCCTGCTTGCCTGATCCTTGGTCATGGAAGACCACCAGCAGCTCACCGCGTGAAAGAGACACAGAGTAGCCGGCAGCACGGCAGACAAAACCGATGCTCTTGTTGACCTGGCCCACATTCTGCTCAAACCCCAGCGGCAAGGAAGCAAGGTTCTCTAAGACCACCTGACGGCTTGAAGGCTGGTTGGCAGCTTGTGCGAAGGAAATTGACGCAGGAAACAGAACGAGCGTGACGGCACAAAGGTAACGCTTCATACACATGCCTTCACTTCTCCTAATTTGAGACGGGGGATAGGCTCAAGGGTTGGCGACCATGTTGTCTCGCACGCCCGCTTGCGAGTTCGCCCAAAATAATACTGCAATCGTCGGCCCAAATCCTTTTTCCTTTAGAATCTGGAATCTGGCCAGTCCTGGGACCCTCTAAGCTGCAAGAGATTTAGTCGGAAGTGAAACCGATTCGACCAATATGTCCACGAGTAGCCTGCGATATCCTCACCGGCATTCGCGACTTGGTCGGTCACCATGGCCCGTTTTATACGTAGCACGCTAAGCCTGTAGGAAGGCCTCGCTATTGTCTGGCACCGGCTCGATACTCTGCTGATCCTCAGGATATTGCACGACAAACGCGTTAAGGAACTGCTCGGTTTCCGCGAGGAATGAAGGTCAGCCCGCGGATCATCTCGAAAAGCTGTGTCCTTGCGCCCGGGCATCTGAGCCAAGGCCGGGGCAGCATTCGAAGCCCGACACGCGCCATTGTCCTACCCGACCAATTACTAGGCGCAGGAGCGGAATTGCGTGGTAGGGGCCACCTATCGCTCGCTTGAATGGCGGGGAGCTTCGTCGACGACAGCACAGGATTCGGCAAGACTCCGGTCGGTTTGGTCCGCTCGGACCGCCCCGCTGATTCGGAAAACACTCTTTGAGCCCTCCTATGTTAGAGCTTTCCGCGCGCCGGGATGGGCCAGACTCGCGGGGGTGGGGTACTTTTGTCCCTTCACCTATGACACCCGTTGGTCAAATTGACCGCCTGTCACGCCGCGCCTATAATTATTTCGTCGCTATAAGAAAATCGGGCGATTTATCTGAGGAGAATCTCCCATGGAACATCCCGTTATTTTGAGCGCCGTGCGCACCCCTATCGGGAGATTTATGGGCGGACTTGCCCCGCTCGGCGCGCCTGAACTGGGCGCGAAGGTCGTTGCTGAATCCGTGCGCCGCGCTGGTATCGAGCCCGGGCAAGTGGACGAAGTCATCATGGGCAATGTCATTCAGGCGGGACTCGGCCAGAATCCGGCGCGCCAGGCGGGGCTGCGCGGAGGTCTCGACCCGCGCGTGGCCGCGATGACGATCAATAAGGTCTGCGGCTCAGGCCTCAAGGCCGTCGGGCTCGCAGCGCAGGGTGTCAAGCTTGGTGAATCGGAAATCGTTGTGGCGGGCGGCATGGAGTCCATGTCGAACTCGCCGTATCTGCTGAAAGGCGCCCGGACCGGCTATCGTTTGGGGAACCAGGAAATTTTCGATTCGATGATTGTCGACGGCCTCTGGGACGTGTACGAGAACTACCACATGGGGCAGACGGCCGAATTCGTCGCGGAGAGGTACACCATCTCGAGAGAAGAGCAGGATCAGTTCGCGCTCGCGAGCCACCGCAAGGCCGTTCGCGCGATCAAGTCGTGCTTCGTAAGCGAACAGATCTTACCGATCGAGATTTCGCAGAAGAAGGGCGATCCGGTGGTCATCAAGACCGACGAATCCCCGCGCGAAGACACTTCGCTTGAGGCCCTCGCGCGGCTAAAACCCGCATTCAAGAAGGATGGCACCGTGACTGCCGGGAACGCGCCCGGAACCAATGACGGTGCCGCGGCGGTCGTCGTCACGTCCGAGCGCAACGCCTCGCGTCTTGGTCGCACGCCGATGGCGCGCATCGTCGCGCAAGCCGTGAGCGGCGTTGAACCGAAGTGGATCATGATGGCGCCGGTCGACGCCGTCGAGATGATCCTCAAGAAGACTGGCTGGGATCGCGACAAGGACGTAGACCTCTACGAGTTGAACGAGGCGTTCGCAGTGGCCGCAATCGCCGTGACCCGCATGCTGAAAATCGATCCAGAAAGGGTAAACGTGAACGGCGGAGCGGTCGCCCTTGGCCATCCGATCGGCGCGTCCGGCGCTCGCATCCTGATCACCCTGCTCTATGAATTACAGCGGCGCAACCTGAAACGTGGGATCGCCGCCCTCTGTCTTGGTGGAGGAAACGCCGTCGCACTCGCCATCGAGCGCCCGTAGCACGGACGCTCCTGGCTGTGCGCGTGAAACGGAACTCATGTTCTGCCCTGTGTGCAAACTTGAATACCGCCTCGGATTCACACAGTGCTCCGATTGCGATGTCCCGCTCGTCGAGTATCTCACCGACACAAACGACTCTTCGGTGGCTGCTCGGCACGCTTCCGATGCCGATCTTCCGGAGTTGCTCTGGAGCGGTGTGGACCCTCGCCCATCTGCGGCAATTCGCCAGGGGCTCGACGCTGCTGGCATTCCTTACAATGATGAACGATATGGGGCGAGTTTGTTCGGCATCTCCCCACGGGCGCCGCTCGTGATTTGGATTCGAAGGGTGGATCACGATAGGGCGCGGAGGGTTCTCGTCGACATTTTTGGCGATAGCGGGGACGATCCGATTGCTCCCCAGACAAACGAAGTGGGGTCCACCGAGGGAGACGATCTCGGCCTACGATCCTTCGCTCGGGAGTCTTCGCTTAGAGCACGCCGTTCATCACCTTCTGGGGAATCAGTTGATGCAACCGAACCCGAGTCGCCGATGGAACCGCTCGCTCGCGAATTTGCGGGCAATTTTAATCCGGAGGACGCGACCGCCGAAGTCTGGTCGGGAGACGAGCCCGGCATGGCGGAGATCCTCGAAGATTGCCTTCGCGAGAATGGAATCGGCTGTGCGGTGAACCAAATCGGCGTGAAGTCTAGGATTCTCGTACTTCCGATCTCTGCAGTTCGTGCCCGGGAAATCATCCGCGAGGTCATCGAAGCCACGCCGCCCGAATAGCGGTGCTTGACCTTGCTTTCGGTCCTGTGATTCCTTTATTTCATCTGCTGCTCTAATCGTTCAGGAGAATTCATGCCGGTCGACTCGATCAAGACAGTGGGCGTTCTCGGCGCGGGCACGATGGGCAACGGCATCGCGCATGTGTTCGCCCGTTCGGGCTACGAAGTAATACTCTGCGACGTCGAACAGCGCTTCCTCGATCGTGCCCTCGAGACGATTGACAACAATCTCAATCGAGAAGTTAAGAAGGGCAAGATCAGCGAAGCGGATAAGTCGGCTGCTGTTGCGCGTATCCACCCAGAGGTGGGCGTCGAAGCCCTCTCTGCGGCCGATTTCGCCGTCGAAGCCGTCCCCGAGCGGCTCGATCTGAAAATCCGCGTGTTGAAAGATGCAGACGCGGTGCTGCGGCCGGGCGTCATCCTGGCCAGCAACACCTCTTCGATTTCGATCACCGAACTCGCCGCGAGGACCAACCGTCCCGAGCATTTTATCGGCATGCACTTCATGAACCCCGTACCAGTCATGGTCCTCGTCGAGGTTATCCGCGGCCTCGCGACGGGCGACGACACGGTTCAGACCACGATGTCGCTATGCGAGCGACTCGACAAGAAACCGGTGGTGGTAAACGACGCGCCAGGGTTTGTATCGAATCGCGTCTTGCTGCCGATGATCAACGAAGCAGCGTTTGCCGTGATGGAAGGTGTCGCAACTCCGGAAGCCGTCGACGCCATCATGAAAACTGGCATGAACCATCCGATGGGCCCGCTGGAACTGGCCGACCTCATCGGCCTCGACGTCTGCGTCGACATCCTCGGAGTCCTCTTCCAGGGCTTCGGCGATCCAAAATATCGCGCCTGTCCTTTGCTGCGGAACTATGTCGCTGCTGGCTGGCTTGGTCGAAAATCCGGCCGTGGCTTCTATCGATATTAGTCATTGCGGGCACGCCGATCGCGGCACAAAGCGCGGCGGGCTGGTACTGTGATCTCCTGCGGCCGGCCTTTGCGCAGCAAGGAGTCGTCCCCATCGCGCCGGCCCGGGAGGGAACCGGGGTTCTGGGTTGCACGAACTGGTGAGTGATGCAACTCATTGACAAATAAGGACGACGCTATCCTCTATCCGCAGTACGCGATGAGCCAAGCGCGTCCCGCAGGCCAAAACATATCCTTTGCTTTTTCTTCGCCTTGTGCTAGGATGTGTCCCCAGAAAGCCGGATCGGTTACAGGCATGCTCTGGTGTAGAATCGGGCGGCCTGAAATCCCACGGGAAGCTAAATGAATGCCCTTCGAGGTGGCGCCATGAACGACGAAAAAACCAAAAACTTGGATTTGGCAATTTCGCAGATTGAAAAGCAACACGGCAAGGGCTCGATCATGCGCTTGGGAAATCGGGACGTGCTTGTTCCGGTAAACGTGATCCCGACCGGCTCGATCTCGATCGACGCGGCGCTCGGCGTCGGCGGATTTCCGCGGGGTCGAGTGATCGAAGTCTACGGCCCGGAATCGGGCGGCAAGACGACGTTGACTCTGCACGTGATCGCCGAGGCGCAAAAGCTGGGAGGTCAGGCGGCATTCATCGACGCCGAGCACGCACTCGACCCAGCTTACGCGCGGAAGCTTGGCGTGGACGTCGACAACCTGCTCGTTTCACAGCCCGATAATGGCGAACAGGCCCTTGAAATCGCGGAGACCCTGATTCGTTCCAATGCTGTCGACATCATCGTTGTGGACTCGGTGGCTGCCTTGGTCCCCAAGGCCGAACTCGAAGGCGAAATGGGCGAGCCGCAGATGGGCTTGCAGGCGCGCCTGATGTCGCAGGCGCTGCGCAAGCTGACCGCGATCGTTTCAAAGTCCAAGACCTGCCTGATCTTCATCAACCAGATTCGCGAAAAAATCGGCGTGATGTTTGGCAATCCGGAGACAACCACCGGCGGCCGCGCGCTTAAGTTTTACTCCTCGATCCGCGTCGACATCCGGCGCATCCAGTCCATTAAGGAGGGAGACCGAGTCATCGGATCGCGCACGCGCGCGAAGATTGTCAAAAATAAAGTGGCCGCGCCGTTCCGCGAGGCGGAGTTCGACATTATTTACGGCGAAGGCGTCTCGCGCGAAGGCGATTTGCTCGACCTGGGCGTAATGAAGAACGTGCTCGATAAATCCGGCACGTGGATTTCCTACAAGGGTGAGCGCCTCGGACAGGGCCGTGAGAACGCTCGGTTGTTGTTGCGGGAGAACGCAGACCTCCGCGGGAGGATCGAGCACGACTTGCGCAAAGTGCTGGGGCTCATCACAGCTCCGGCCGATGAGCGTCTGAAGCCGGCCGCTCGAATGCCGCCAGTC
>Ga0209526_10000388_pt1 | contig 28156 bp, 26 predicted proteins | sample JacPinW_OM2H0_M1_FD_188566 | JGI IMG/M metagenome (GOLD analysis project Ga0209526, IMG submission 188566) | Forest soil microbial communities from Algoma, Ontario, Canada - Jack Pine, Ontario site 1_JW_OM2H0_M1 (SPAdes) (version 2) | ecosystem: Environmental > Terrestrial > Soil > Boreal... | reverse complement strand
TTGTTTGAGAATCCCCGGACGTATCCTCCGTTAACAGCCGGCGTCGCCCCTGTCACGCGCGCCCCGCCAGCCAGAATTTCCACATAAGGAGTGATGTGATGGCCCCCCACAGGATAAAACACTGGCCCGGCAAGGTAGCTGAGAATGTCGCTGTGGCTTCCGGAGCCGAACACCGTCCCAGAACGCGCATAGGCCAAATCCGCGCGCACGCCAAAACGGTCCGAAACTCCTACCGTTATTCCCGTGTCTATACCGAACATGGAGATGCGCGTATTCTGCCCCGGCACCTGTTGCCCGATGAACTGAAATCCCAGATTCCCCTCAACTGCCGGCCCCATTCCGGAATACAACGGCCTGTCCTGCGCGTGTGCAAATCCTGCCGTGAGCCCACACAACAATCCCGCCAACATGCCACCAGAAAAAATTTTCTTTGTGTAGTTCATTTTCCCCCAAGTTCTCGATCAGATTCCGTCTTGGTACTTCCCTGAGAGGCCGATGCCCCATCTCAGCAATTGTTCCGGACTGAAATGTGGCAAAATCGGTTCTCACCGATTGACTGGGGGTTGCGGCCGTCCGCCGAAGCACAATATGCATGCGCCCGTTCGCTGTCTACGGTACAGACGTGCAGTTCCATTATCCGCCAAAATCCCATCGTGAGTACAGGCGCCACCCTGTACCTTACTTGGCATGCAATGTGCCAGCCTATCGGACGAATTTTGCTGCCGTGCTTTCCGCTTCTTGGAAAAGGTGCGGTTTTAGAGCCAACCGCACGCAGAACTTAGGTTGGTGAAATCCCTTTCGCGTGAATCAGTGGGGCAGTTGTACTATGGTCGTGATTTCAAGACCGAAAAACAAAATTTTGCCCTCGGAATGCATTGGCAATCCAAAGGTGGCTCAATGAGCAAACAGTTAAAGCGACTATGGCTTCTATCATCGGCTTTGAGCCTAATAGCTTGTTCGAAAATTTCCCAGCCGCACAAGCCTGAACCCCCCGCGCCATGCGAGGCAAATTCTGCTTCTACCAATCCTGCTCCTTCTTCAGTAGCACCGGTATCACCGCCAAATGGACGTGCCGTAAAGACGGAAATGCGCAACGTGCTGTTTCATCTGACGGACAAGGTCGCGGCTCACCTGCAAATACTTTCCGGCGAACTCTTACCTACCGGCAAAAACCAAATGCCGGTCTTCGATGACAAGACCTCTTTTTCCGTCCACGTGACCACGGGAAAAATTTCCATTACCACCGATGCTCTCGCCGAAATCATGAATACTCACGTTTTTGCGCGAAGCGACGCTCCCCTCAAAGCTCTCTCTATTTCCATCGACAAAGGTCGGCTTATCATAAAAGGCAAACTCCATGGCAAACGTGACATCTCCTTCCAAACCACCGGCTCCGTCAGTGTAACCTCCGATGGCCGCATCCGCATGCATAGCGAAAAGGTCAAAGCATTTCACGTACCGGTGGAAGGCATGATGGGCCTGGTCGGACTGGGTCTCGCCAACATCGTAAACACCAGCAAGATCGATGGCATAGAAACTGACAAAAATGATCTGCTAATGGACTTGGCAACCCTGTTACCCCCGCCCCACATTGAGGGCAAACTCACCGGTGTCAAGATCGAGGACAACTCGATCGTCACTTATTTTGGCGATGGAGGAAGATCTTCATCTGCTTCGACACAGAAGGGGAGTTACATGTCGTTTCAGGGCAATTCGGTGCAATTCGGAAAACTCATCATGGAGGACACCGACTTGACCGTGCTGGACATCGATTCTTCCGACACGCTCGATTGGAATCAAGATCGTTACAAGGAGCAGCTTGTGGCCGGCTACTCTAAAATCACAGCAAATTTTGGCCTTCGCGCCTACGTAAAAGATTTCGCCAAACTCCCACGCAGTTCCACTCATCTGCCAACAGCAACGCCAAAAACTGACTGAAAGCTAGTCTCTTTTTCTCTGCGGCCGGAGAGCGGCAGCAAGTCGCCAGCTTGCTGCCGCTCTCCCTGAAGCCGTCCCGCTGCGCAATTGTTAATTTGTGCGGAATAATAGAATGCTTTCGCTACAATTCTGGCATGTTCATAGGTCACTTCGCCGTGGGTTTTGCTGCCAAGAAATTCGCACCGCGAACTTCCTTGGCGTTGCTTCTTGCTGCGCCGTTGTTTCTGGATCTCCTGTGGCCCTGGTTCCTGCTCCTCGGCTGGGAACGCGTACGGATTGATCCGGGCAACACCCGCTTCACTCCGCTGGATTTTGTCTATTATCCTTGGTCCCATAGTCTCGTGATGGCAGTCGTGTGGGCTACAACCTTCGCGCTGGTTTATCACCTGCTCGTTCGTTATTGGCCAGGCACGCTTGCAATCTGGATCGGCGTCGTCAGCCACTGGGTCCTGGACTGGATAACCCATCGCCCTGATCTGCCGCTTTATCCCGGTGGGCCGCGTTACGGGCTTGGCTTGTGGAATTCCATCGCCGGAACCATGGCGGTGGAAATTTCCATGCTTGCACTCGGGGTGTGGCTCTATGTGCGCACCACTCGTGCAGGTGACCGCGTAGGTCGCTACGCATTTATTACTTACGTAATTCTGTTGCTGATGCTATACGTCGGCGACCGCTACAGCGCTCCTCCCCAGAGCGTTTCTGAAATCGTCTGGCCTGCGATCATCGCGGAATTCATTCTCATTCTCTGGGCCTGGTGGTTTGACAATCATCGTTTCTTGCGCACGCCTGACTAATGGCAGACGAGGATCTACGTCCTTAAGACTTATCGGGTAGGCACGGCTTCAGCCGTGCCGAATGGCTCTGAAGCCATAGGGTTTAACCCCTGAGGTGAACTGGTTAACGCGAGGAAGAATTATTCAGAGTTCATTTAGGTTGTAGGCAAGCTTAACGACAGTTTTGGATTTTTAGATCGAGAAATAGTCTCAGTTTTGCCCAACTTAGAAGCGGTTTAAGGAAGAAGAAAGACAACAAAAACAAAAGGGGAGGAAGCCAGACTGGCTCCCTCCCGCGGAATTACAATTCTCTGCATTGTCTGAATTACGCATTGCCCCGCGCCGTCCGAGCTTCACCCGTGGAGGCGACGTCCTGTCCGCCGGTGCGCTCGATGATGTCCTTCGCACGCTTGATTTCCTCGGACGTATCGCAATGTACCGACAATAGAATCCCGCCCTTTTGTAGCCGGCCCTCATAGCGCTTGGCTTCAAACTCGGGGATTCCCATTCCGATCAGCGCTCCCGCGACTCCGCCCACTGCTCCTCCGACGCCGAGTCCCGCAAGCGCTGCCATGATCGGGCCGGCAGCAATGAAAGGCCCCAGCCCGGGAATGGCCAACAGTCCAACGCCGGCCAGCAAACCTAGGGTTCCACCGATCAGTCCCCCCGTGGTCGCACCGGCAGCAGTACCTTCGGGTGCCTTGGTCGCCTTTTCCGTGCCCATTTCCTTTGTTCCAGCAAGACTCTCGGGCAAGAGTACGGAAATATCCGAAGCCGGAAAGCCCGCCTTCACCAGTGCATCCGCGGCATTTTCGACCGCAGCGCGAGTAGAGTAGATTCCGAACACCGCTACTTTTTTGCCTGCCATTTGTGTTTCTCCTTTTATTTTTCAACTTTGAACTCTGTTCCAGTCTTGTCCCAGTTACTTGGCTGAATTACTTGGGAGGTGCGATTTCGAGCTGATTGCTGACGTTTCCATCTCCAGCGATCGCCACCGCCTTAGCCTGCAAATTGTTTTTCTCTTCTTCGGACCGAACTGGTCCGCGCAGAGTTACTTTGCCGTCTTGCACAATAATCTTGATGTTGTGCGCGTAGGTCGAAAAGTTCTTGTCTTCGTGGATCGCCTTGCGAATCTTTTGTGCAAGTTCCCGGTCTGCAGGATTCATCTTCTGCTGATCTGCAGTCGGGCCTGATTGGTCTTTATTCATCTTGGTGTTGTCTGGCGCAGGCTGCTGCTGGGTGGGAGTAGCCATCAAAGACGTGCAGAAAACCAGGGAGCCCACAGGCAAAAACAGCCGCGTCAGCTTCATAAGCCTTACTTTCATTTCTAATCCTCCTGTTGTTCCAGCTCCCTTGCATATCGGGGAGCTCCTCTACAGCGTTCCCTACAGCACCCGCTAAACTGAGTGCTTCGATCTTGCATACTCTATAAACAACTTCGCAAAGGATCGAGCCATCGGGCGAATGGGGTAGGCGTCCAAAGGAAGGTGTGTAGCTGCGTCAAAATGTTTTCGGCTGGCCCAGTCTGCTTCCCATGTGCTGTAGTCGAACCCCACCAGACGAAATCATCTTTTCTTCCCGCGCTCGCATTCCTGCCATCGAAAGTCGAAGAACTCCGAAGGTTGCGGCAAAAAAATGAGCTTCGAACTGTAATTCGCGACTGATGACACCCAGCCCTGTTTTCACTCGGTCCTTACGAAATCCTCGGCACCGTAAAGTACTGGCGGAATGCCGAGAACTGTATCGAGCAACCATCCTCGACTGGGAACATAGCGTCACGATCAAGAGCACGTTGGTGCGCTCTCGCCCGATCGATAGAAACACGCGGTGCATGATCCAGACAGAAACCTGCCTCATTCGGGTTGAAACACGGCGTACACCTTCCACCTAAGCTGTTCCACGTAGGCTATTCCACGTAAGCTATTCAGTTAAGGTTCCCCTGTCGGAAGCGATATCTCTGTTGGGAGGATAGCCATCGGTTATCCCAATCTCCGAACGCCCCGAAATTCTTGTGTTTATTGCCTAGTACCAGCGACTGCCCGAAAAGGTACGGCAGTCCCATTTGCAGTCTTTAATGTCAGTGGCACCTTAGTACCAGTCGAAGCTTTCCAGGCCAGAACAGATCGCGCGGCATTCTTGAAATAAAATGCGAAGAATAATCGCCAACCTCCGCCTGCGAACCAAGTTTCTCTTGTCCATGATATTGGTCATTGCCGGCCTAACCTGGGTGGCGCTGTTTGTGGTCCGCCAAACGGTTCAGGAACGTGCCCGGCAGGAATTAACCACCAGCGCGCAGAACTCCCTTGTTATCTTTGAGATACTCCAGCATCAGCGGCACCTGGCACTGAGTCACAAAGCGGATCTTCTCGCGACTTCCGCTTTTCTTTCGGATAACGACGCTAATGTTTTCAAGGATTCCGCCGACAATCCGTTGGATACCTCCAGCGGCGATTTAATAGCGCTTGCCGGTCCTACCGGCCAGATCCTTGCCCTGCATACCGCTCACTCCGGCGTGCGAGCGCGGAGTATCGAAGCGCTTCTCCGTGCTTCACTGGTTAGGAAACGCAATTCCGATTGGTGGTTCAACGATGGCCACCTTTATCAAGTCGAGCTTCAGCCCATTGGACCTGCCGGTATCGTAAATTCGGTTCAATCTTCAACCGTCATCGTGGGGCAGGAGTTCGATGAGCGTAGTGTCCGCGAGTTAGGCCGTCTGCTGTCGAGCGAGGTAGCGCTCCGGTACAGAGGTCGCACGGTAGCGAGCACCCTGGATTCTTTCCGGGAGATGGAATTCTCCTCTCAACTGGAAAGCCACAAAGCTCAAGATCAAATGCGCCTCGGTAATGACCGGTTCTTCGCTAGTTCCGTGGAATTAACGCCTGAATTGCCCGACGGCCCGACCCTGGTCGTTCTTAGATCCGATGCCGAGACGTCAGCATTCCTGCAACGCTTGAATAGCGTGCTTCTTAAAGTTGGTTTTCTGGCTGTCCTAGCGGGCGCCTTCCTATCTTTTCTCGTCTCCCATACATTCACTGGTCCGCTCCGCAGACTGGTACAAGGTGTGCACGCTCTGGAGAAAGGCGACTTCGATTACCATCTGGAGGCGCAAGTCGGCGGCGAAGTTGCCAAGGTAACTCTGGCTTTTGATCGTATGCGGCAAACGCTGCAAAAGAATGAAGCCGAAAGGTCGAGGCTTGAGGAACAACTCCGTCAATCTCAAAAAATGGAAGCGCTCGGACAGTTGGCCGGTGGAGTGGCGCATGATTTCAACAATCTGCTTACGATCATCAAAGGCCACAATGACTTATTGCTGGATCGGTTGAAGTCTTCAGAATCGTCCTACAAAAGTTGCGAACAGATCCACAAAGCTGCTGACCGGGCCTCCTCTTTGACGCGCCAGCTCCTGGTTTTCAGCAGAAAACAACTGTTGCAACCAAAAGTGCTGGACTTGAATGTCCTCATAGCCGAGATGGACAAATTGCTAGGCCGCCTGATTCGCGAAGACATCGAATTCGTTTTTGAGCCTGCTAGTGCTTTGGGAAATGTGAAGGCGGACCCGGGGCAAATCGAGCAGGTCCTTTTGAACTTGACGGTCAACGCCTGCGACGCGATGCCCAAGGGTGGAAAACTGACCATTCAGACTAGCAACGTCACCGTGGATAAAAATTATGCGCAAACCCGTCCAGGACTGCACCAAGGCTCCTATGTTTTGCTTTCCGCCACGGACACTGGCCATGGGATGGATGCAAATACGAAAGCGCGCATTTTTGAACCTTTCTTTACCACCAAAGACATCGGGAAAGGAACCGGTCTTGGCCTTGCGACGGTATACGGAATTGTAAAACAGAGCGGCGGCTTCATTTGGGTCGAATCCGATCTCGGACTGGGCAGCCGCTTTGAAGTCTATCTTCCCCAGGTTTCTGAAAAGCAAGACGTGCTCCTCGTAACTGAACAAGCGGCGCCCGCTGTTGCATCAGGCGCGCCCACGATCATGGTTGTCGAGGATGATGCCGCAGTTCGGGAACTTGCTACTAAGTTTCTGAGCTCCGCCGGTTATCGTGTCCTCGCAGCGAAAGATGGTGTCGAGGCCCTGCAAATCGCTAACGATTGTGGACAATCCATCGGCGTGTTGCTCACCGATGTGGTCATGCCAAAAATGCGCGGCACACATCTAGCCGAGCGTCTCTGCAGCCTCCGCCCCGAGATAGAAATCATTTTCATGTCTGGCTATTTGGAATGTAACGACGAGGGGCAGGACCTTGTTGACGCTGCCCTGTTTCTGCAAAAGCCGTTCACCCGGGAAAGTCTTCTCAACAAGGTAAGCGAAGCGTTTCGATCCCCAGCATTTGCGAAACCAAAAAGAGCACCGGAATCTCTTCAGGCAGTCACTACAGCGGTTACCGCACAGACAGCAATTGCGAAGCTCCAAACATAAGGGAGGTTTGATTCTCTAATTGGGTGTTTCGTGGCCTCGCGGTCCTTCGCGCCTTTTCTATTCCATGGGCCAATTGCGGAAGCAGATTCAATGCGACGCGCGACTTGGGATACCACATCGTGACTGCTACCCCATCACGGAAACCTCATGCTCTCGCATGATGAATCTACAAGGTGGCCACGTTTGTTCGTAGCCACCTCGCCCTGCGTAAAATCAGTAGGGTTTATTCTTGCTACTTCTGTTGCTGAGATTTCTGATGAGCGTTCTTGGATGCCTCATGCGCTTTCCCGGAATGCTCATGCGCCGTGCTCGAATGTCTCCTTCCTTCCTCGTGATTTCCCTTGCCGTGGTGCTCCGCAGCAGTACGATGCGCCTTTGCGGCATTTTCGTGATGCGTGGCGGCTTCCTGATGTGTGTTTTTAGGCATGACTATCTCCTTGGATGTTGGTCCGGGCTACAAATATTGAGGCCTCTAAAGCGCCCCTGTTCCGATATGTATCTTGCCCCTGCTCAAATGGCATCCGGCAAAGGATGTAAAGCTCCACGAAGATGCGCGTAGAAATGGGTAGGGAGAGAAATTGATCCGTACGGTCGTTTGCAAAATGTCTAACCGATACTCGCGTGGCTACCTAATACTGGTTCACTGATCACCGCGAAGTGCGTCAGATTCGCCATCCCGAACGATGTCGTGATCGCGACATCCGACGCGTCCCGGCCGGTCGCCATCAGCACGCGTCCCATACGCGGCTGGTTATGCCGTGCGTCGAAAGTCCACCAACGATCTTCCAGGTACGCTTCGAACCATGCGCTGAAATCCATCGGAGACCCCGAAACCGGCACGCCGATATCCCCCAAATATCCCGTGGCATAACGCGCAGGAATATTCAGCGCGCGGCACAAAGTCACCGCTAGGTGCTGAAAATCCCGGCACACTCCAAAGCGTTCTGTGAACACGTCCAAAGCGCTCTTCGTCGGGCGGGCATGTTGATATCCAAAGCTCACCTTGGTATGCACCCAATCACAAACCGCCTGCACCCGCGACCATCCTGTCGGTAATCCCCCAAATAATTCCAACGCTATGGTCGAAAATCGGTCCACTTCGCAATACCGGCTGTTGTACAGATAGCGCAACGCATCGTGCGGCAATTCCTGAACCGGCAGCTCCCGTGCGCCAAAGTTCGCGCGATCGATCAGTCCCGAATCGTAAACAAGAGTCGAGTTGCTCAACCGAAGTGCGCCCTTCTGCGCCACAAATCGAGCGCAGCGATTCCCGAAACTATCGATGAAACTTTCCACCTGCGTCGCAGGCTCAATGCACAATTCATCGGGCGCCCGCAAATCCGCAACCCGCGAAGGATGCACGTTCAGCAACGCCACCATAGCTACGGGAGCAGGCAACTCAAACTGAATGTCATAACCTAGCCGCAGAATCATCGGTTTATTCAAGTGCAAGGACCCTCCCCACGAAATCTCAGCTTGGCGAAACTTTTGCGGATTGTTCGTCCACTCCTGTGGAGTGGATCACCAGGATTGTGGTTCTCCTCGTTGACATTTCGATTGTGCCTGAACCACAGGATAGAAAGACACAACCGAATAGGACGCGGGCATGAATATTCCTGCTGAAAGATCCGGGCTAAAAAAAGCCTGGCTGCCTGCTGCTTTGTTGTAGACTCTCCCCATTCCAATGCTGCAAAGACTCTGGCTGATCACCCGCCCATGTGGGCGCCGCAAACTGCGCCCACACGGCCATAGCCGAATCCGAAAGCCGCACGGTTCGTGAGGGCCGCTTGAAGACATTCACTCTCCGAGCTATTCTCACCGACGTGCATTTCTGGGTCCCGGTTGTCGTGCTCATTCTCGGCTGTTGGCTGCTGGTCATTTTTGTGGCGGCTCCGTGAGGGCACAACCCCAAACCATCATCAGGCTTTCCCAGCGTTCCATGCATCGCTTGGGCGTGATGTGCGGCTTGGGAGCCGGTGCTTGGCTCGGAGCCGCTGAAGCCCCCACGAAATTAGTCACCATCGGTTTTTCTCCTTTCCTGATTTCCTTGGGTATGGTTTCCGGCGTATTTGTGGCGCGCTGGACCGTCCCGATGCTTCTGAAAGGCACCGGCTACATCTGGCTGGATTTTCGCGAGAAGTCTCATCTTGCGGTCTGGGCAATTCTGGCGGGCATGCTTTGGGCGGTAGCGAATACACTCACGGTTTTTGCAATTCGTGAAGTTGGTCTCTCCATCGCTTTTCCGTTGTGGAACACCAACAGCCTGGTCGGCCTGCTTTGGGGTTGGTTGCTCTTTAAAGAATTGCGCGGCGCAGGCTCCCGGGCCTGGATGATGGTGCTGGGCGGAGCCTTTGCGATAGTGGTCGGCGCATGCGTTCTTGCCTATGCCGTTTCGAATCCATCCTCCGCCGCACACCATCGCATCGCGCTGGGAGTTCTCGCGGCACTCGGAGCCGGGCTGCTTTGGGGCACCATGTACATTCCCTACCGCAAGGCCTACATCAGCGGCATGAATCCGCTCTCCTTCGTCACTATCTTTACCTTCGGTGAATTGGCTATCACATTTGTCATGGCTCTCGTCTTTCAAGGCGGCTGGTCCCCGCTGGCGGCGGACATGGCCAGGTCGCGGCCCATTTTGTTCTGGCTATTTTTGGGCGGATTCTGCTGGGTGCTCGGCGATCTCTTCCAACAATATGCCGCCAAATACATCGGCATCGGACGCGGCATCCCGCTTTCCAATACAAATCAACTCTGGGGCCTGGCCTGGGGAGCGCTTGTCTTCGGCGAACTGGCGGGGCGTGGGCTGGCGACCCAAATCCTAGTCATCACTGGTTCACTTATTATGATCGCAGGTGCAACCGCCATAGGTTTTGCGGAAGCGGGAGAACAAGAAAAAAACTCCTGGCAAAGCGCCGTAAACCGCGAATGCAAACGGTACGGCATGGACCCCGCTCGCACCGAAAGTACCTTGCACGGAGACGATCCCATCTCCAGGGAAAGTCCCACCAGAAGTTGGTGGGAATTGCTCATTGTGGCGGCCGCGCTTGCGATCTTCGTCTGGCTCGCCTCACTCGCCCAGTGGCCCAACATTATTTTCCACACTCCCTGGGCCATCCTTCTTTCCCTGCTTACTCTCCTCTTCCTGGTTCTCGGCGGCCACCTCCTCTGGAAGCGCACCCGCTTCTCCTAACCATTTAGCTGACAGGTCCATTCTTGCTATCGCCCAAAATTCGGACAGCCTAACTTTTGCGGTTTTTCGCAGCGCGTCTCTATCCCGATGCTTTCTCAGGATGAATCGGCTCTTTTTCGTATGCTGCCGGCCGCATCGTTGCAGCGACCACACGAAATTCAGCAAATCCTGTTTCTAATCGATCGCTCAGCGGTTGAAAGAGGTTGATCACGCTTAGGGTTGGATTTTGTTCTCAGCACTCCTTCGACGGAGAGTTTGTCCGCTCAGCAAAACAAATATTATGTGGAACAAATGTGGATTCCGTGCTTCCATGCAGGCTTCACGGGAGAGTTCCCGCCGCAGGCAGAATTTTGGGATGGAATAGAAAGGGGAGTGAGAGGCAAGCATGAGCGACAAAATGAATCAGCCGGTACTGAACAATGCGCCCACCCGACGCCAGGCAATCGTCTGCGCCACAATCGCCTTCAGCGCTCTCGCCCTAACCCCAACCGAGGCCTGGGCGGCGTCCGAGGAAGAGATCTCTCGCACCGAGGAATCCATTCATCAGGAACCCTTCATCAAAGCAAGCCGCAAGCGCCTCTACGAAGCACTCATGGACACCAGTCAGTTCAACAAAGTCACGCAGCTCAGTGCAGCCATGCAGTCCGGCGTGTCGCTTGTAGCGACGCCCACGCAAATCAGCCCTGAAATCGGCGGCACATTTTCGCTTTTCGGGGGCCATATAGTGGGACGACACATCGAACTTGTCCCGAACGAACGTATCGTGCAAGCCTGGCGAGTGGTCGACTGGGCTCCGGGAACTTACTCCCTTGCGAAATTCGAACTAGTTGAGCAAGGATCCGGCACCAAAATCCTCTTCGACCATATCGGGTTTCCCAAGGGCCAGGCCGCTCACCTCGCGGCGGGATGGAAGGGCAACTATTGGGAGCCCCTCGACAAATTCCTGACCTAGCCCGCCGTGCTGGTTCTGGTGCTACCGCTGATAAACGGTCGCAGGCGAGTCGCGCACCCTAGCGTCTATTGTATTTTCCCCGTGGAAGTGATGTAGATGACGCTTCCGGAAATCGCAAAAGCGCGCCAGACCATCGCCAAAGTATAAAGAAGCTGGAATCTTCTCGACCAAGCTTCCTACAATGGTTCCGCATCATCTACTAGATTAAGTGAGCATGCCTGAAATCTCGGTCAACAAAGTTCCCTTGGGACCGCCCCGAGTCGATGCCCACGAGACGCTACTCTCTCGGCTCGGTCCCGGCCTGATCACCGGCGCAGCCGATGATGACCCTAGCGGAATCGCCACCTATTCTCAGGTCGGCGCGCAATTTGGCTTCGCCATGCTCTGGACTATGCTTTTTTCCTTCCCCCTCATGGCTGCCATGCAGGAAATTTGCGGGCGCCTCGGGCGAATAACAGGCATGGGAGTTGCCGGCAATCTCGCCAAATGTTATCCAAAGTCCCTCGTCCGCGCGGTTGTGTTCTTCCTTTGTCTCGCAAATATATTCAATCTGGGTGCGGATATTTCCGCTATGGCGGCGGCAATAAAACTCGTAGTAGGAGGCAACGTCCTGCTCTACGCCGTTTTGTTTGGAATCCTCTCTCTCCTGCTCCAAGTTTATGTTCCCTACCGCACCTACGTTCACTATCTCAAGTGGCTGACCTGGGCTTTATTTGCATATGTCGCCACCGCGTTTTTGATTCGCTTCTCCTGGCCGGATGCTCTTCGCCACACCCTCATCCCAACTCTTTCGTGGGATGCGGCGTACTTAATGGCGCTGGTCGCCGTTTTAGGTACCACCATCAGCCCCTACTTGTTTTTTTGGCAGGCTTCTCAAGAAGTCGAAGAAGTGAACATCAACAAAAATGAATCGGCGCTCCGAAAAAAGCCTTGGCAAGCGTACAAGCAACTGCGCCGCATCGCGCTAGACACTCGGGTCGGAATGGCCTTCTCGAATGTCGTGGCCTTTTTCATAATCCTGACTACTGCGGCTACTTTACATGGGTCTGACATGGGCGACCGCATTAAGACCGCTGCCGATGCGGCCAAAGCACTGGAGCCTTTGGCGGGACATTTCGCTTTCCTCCTATTCGCTCTGGGTATCGTGGGAACTGGAATGCTCGCGATTCCGGTGCTTGCCGGCTCCGCCGCCTATGCCGTTTCGGAAACATTTGGCTGGCGAGCCAGTCTAGAGAGCAAGCCTGGCCAGGCGCGAAAGTTTTATTACGTTCTTTCCGCGGCTACCATCGTGGGAATCTTTCTAAATTTCATCGGAATCGATCCGATCCAAGCCCTTTTTTTCTCCGCGCTGATCAATGGCATTGTCTCCGTGCCATTGATGTTTCTGTTGATGCTCATCTCAACGAATCCAAAGATTGTGGGGAATTTCGCGTTGCCTTTATACCTGCGCGTGGTGGGATGGACGGCTACGGCAATCATGGCTGCGGTGTCCCTGGCATTTTTCGTCGCCAGCTTGCGCCAGCTCGGGCCATAAATTCATCGCGTCAATGGCTGCTTCCAGAACCGTTTCGCCGCGCGCCGGACGGCTCACCTCCTACGCCGCACTCGCCTGACTCTCTCCCGCACCGTTCGCCGCCCACTCCCTATTTCTTCGCAAATATCGACTTGGGAATCATGACCGTAACACCGATGCTCCCCATCAACGAACCCATCCTTCTCGTCTCCAGTTCCGGTATTACCGGTCCGTTTGACGACGGCGTAGCAATGACTTTTTTCAAATCTGCTCCTCCGGGCGAGCCCAGCGTAACAAGACCTTGATTCCAGTGGGCGAATCCCTGTGTCCAAACTTGAGCAGCTTCGCGGCGTGAGGTATCGCATCATCATTACCAACTGCACTGCCATTTTCCCTGGCGAGTTTTACAGAATACCCCTTATGGACGTTCGCCGCGTGGAACGGTAGATTCACTTGCAGGAAATATCGGAGCCAAAAATGAATCAGTATCTGATGGAAGGACGCTACTATCAGTTCGTGGGCAGAATTCGCGAATGGATAGGCACCGTCGCCCATAACGAACTGGAAGTAGATTTGGGCAGACGTGACCAATTAGTTGGTAGGATCACCGAGCGTTGCCAGGTATCGCTTGAAGAAGCGGAACTGCGGGCAAACGAAGTGGTACAGCATGACGCATTGGGGTGTGTATTTCAGGAGTGCACGACGCCGTCTAAATAACACTATCGCCGCACATAGGCCCGCGGCGTAGTCAATGTGTTGCTTGCCTTCCCTCGTGCTTACCGCCTGAGGAAATATCGCTCAATCAGCTCACCGAGAAATCCCGCGGCAACAGACCACCGTACGGCCAGGTCTACCCACATCGTTCCGCACTGGATGTATAGTCTCTAGAGCGGCTTGGGGTGCGCGGTTAGAGCCTCGCGATAGTCTTTGAGATTACTCTTGTCGACGACCACCGTGCCAGTATCCACGGACGTAGGCATCGGTGGCGCGAGGGCGGTGCGCCAGTCTTTAAATTGGTGTACCGCGTTGTGGTGCAAGTCGTCGAGGAACTTCAGGCCGTAGTAACTCATGACGTAGGGTTTTTGCGTGACCGTGGCCATTATTACGCCGCGGTCGATCCAATCTAGTGTCTCCGGATCGTTGTCGAAGGCCACGATCGGCAGCTTGCCTTCCATGTTAAAGCGGTGCACCGCTCCGGCCGCGCCGGAACCCCCTGTCGCCTCCAAGCAAATAATCCCGTCTATTTTTTCTTTCTTCTGTATCAGCTCGGAGACTTGGTCAAATGCGCTTCGCGCGTCGCCCTTGCCATCCAGGATCTCTGTCAGCTTGAGAGCGGGAAAGGTCGCCAGCGCGTCGGCCACGCCCGCCACTCGATCGTCCATGTTACGCTGCCCCGAAATCGTGATCACCGCAATGTTCCCCTTGCCTGGAACGAGCGCCGCCATCCGCTTCATGCTCTCTCTTCCGGCCTTGAAGTTGTCCGTTCCGATGTACAGCACGCGCTTCGAATTCGGCACATCCGCATCCACGCAAATCACCGGGATGCCCTGCGCCACTGCCTGGTCAATCTCCGCCTGGAAAATCTCGGGCCGCGCCGCGGAGAGGCAGATTCCGGCGGGGTGCCGTTCCACAACCTGGCGGAACGTCCCTAGTTCCGCGTTCGGAGCGTACCCCGTCGGGCCGACCAGTTCACCCTGCACGCCGAGCGATTTGGCCGCGTCCAAAAATCCGGCCTCCGCCTCTTGCCAGTACGGCAAGCCAATATTTGTGGCCACGAACACGTAGTGCTCGTTTTCCTGGTGGTACGGCTTGGCACATGCCGCAATCAGCACTGCGCCAACGAAAATAAAAACAGATACCATCGTAGTCCCATGTCTGCTCATTGGAATTCTCCTTTCGCACTCGGGCGGGCCTGTGGGGTGTCTTGCTCGCACCTCGAAAATTCGGACTCCGGCACATGTCTGGCTGGAAAAAATTCAACGAACGGGAGGGTCACCTCCACTTCCGTCTTCGCTTTCGCCTGACGCTGGTCTAGAATTTTCGATTTCAACTTTATTTCTACTCGAGAACATAGGGCGGCCACCCGTCTCCTGTCAATCTTAGATCGCCACTAGCCGCGTTTAGGCAGTTCCGGCAGATGGCCCAGACTGAGCTTCGTTCCCACGATCCGGCGGAGACCAATCAACTCAACTCATATCTGGCGGGTGGGCGGGCAGCGCAGACTGAGTAAGACCGATACGCTAGGCGAACTATTTCCGCGTTACACTGAACTGGAAATGGCCGACGCTCAACCCGCCCCGCGCACAGTTCCGATGCTTGAAACGGCGCGGCTGCGTCTGCGCCCACATCGGCCCGACGATTTTGATTTCAGCGCGGCGCTCTGGTCCGATCCGGTCGTCACGCGCTTCATCGGTGGACGCGCGCTCACCCGCGAAGAGGTCTGGGGCCGTCTGCTCCGCTACGACGGACATTGGGCCATGCTTGGCTTCGGCTACTGGGCGATGGAAGAAAAACTCACCGGGGTGTTCCTGGGTGAACTCGGTTTCGCTGATCTTCAGCGCGAAATCGAGCCGCGCTTGGACGGCATGGCCGAAATCGGCTGGGTTCTCGCGTCGCAGTATCACGGTAAAGGCTACGCCATCGAAGCCGTCCGCGCCGTCATCGCCTGGGGTGATGCGCACCTCTCGACTAGTCACATGGTCGCGCTCATCCATCCCGATAATGCCGCATCCATACGCCTGGCCGAAAAGTTCGCCTTCCGCGAACTCTGCCGCACTACGTACGACTCCGTTCCCACCATCCAGTTCGTTCGCAATATCCCGAGTCGGCATGTTCCCATCCGGCACCTCCCTGACCAGCACCCCTAAACCCTTATGCTCTATGCGGATCCCATTATCAAGTCGCACCTTGCCTGCTACGCTTAAGGTGCTCTAGCGCAGGGCGATTCCGCGCGCCTGCGCCTTTTCTCTAGAGTTCATTTGCTCTTCCTGACCCTCTCGCTACCGCAGAATCGCCCAGCGCTTCCGCCAAGCTATAGATCTCTTACAAACACGCCGCCGCCGCTGCCGCTGCAACTCCCCTTGACCCATGGTGTTAGCCTTGGTAAAGAAGCCTGCTTACAGGATGTTCCTGGGCCCTCCTCCAGCAAATACCCGACAAAATTTCTCAAATTTCCAAGACCATGCACTTCTCTGGAGCATCCAATAGCCCGGGTTTGCGGCCTGGGGCAGCGCCTCTGTCTGACCCGTTCGATTGTGCCAGCCAAGTTGATTTTTTCGTGAAAGTACCATTGACGTCTGCCTCACGTGTGGCTACTTTCTTCTTTGCCCCTCCCGGACGGAATCCTTTTCTGCGAGGTTTTCCATGACTGTGGGAACAATGAATTCCGCAATACCAAGCAAGAAAGAACTTCAAGAACGCTGGGCGCGCCTTCGCTCGCACAGACGCGCCGCCGCCAGCGTGAAACTCCTGGTTGAATGGGAAGAAGGCGAGACGCGCCAGCAAGCCAATGGAGTCACCGTTGACGTCAGCGGTTCCGGATGCATGGCGATTGTTGCCGCGGATCTTCCGCTGCGCCGCCACGTCCGCCTCATCTGTCCCGAAAGCGGCCGCTGCACGGAAGGCGAAGTCGTCTGGCGCGGCCACGAAGCGTGGGACCTCGGAATCGCGTTCACCAATCCCGACGATGCCTTCTGGGGCGCCATACTTTAGCTCGCAGCACTTTAACCTGCATACATTGGAAGATTGCACTACGCGCAAGCTCACGCAGCCTGCGCTCCATACAAGTTCGCTTTAGCTTGCGCGCACCATTTGCAGGCTATACTCGCCTACCTAGCCCGTTTCATGGGGTCTCCGCGCCCATATCCACGCACGCGACACAACTGCGGCATGCAGGTCCGCATATCCAGCGCGCAACGCGTCTTGCCGTTCACATCGTGCCGTTCCCATCGCTCCCAGAAGTGCGGTCTGGGAGTTTGGCGCGCCGCGATTTTATCCGCCCGCGATGTTGCGCGAAGAGGTTGTGGGGGAATTGGTTTTGAATGGTTTGGGAATAGAAGATTGTTAATTTTGCGGAAGTGCTGGGCTGGCTAAAGCCAGGTGCCTGCACAGAGGTCAGAAAAGGAGGCGCATCGCGAAGCTTTCGACGTAGGGAAAGATCTGCCGAAAGATGACCAAGCCGACGAGCAGACCGGCGATGGCGAAACTGTTGCCTCGCAACCAGTCGAGATAGCCCTGGGCTTTATTTTCGCTCATGAACATCATGATGGCTGTGCTGCCATCGAGAGGGGGGACGGGAAGGAGATTGAAAGTGCCCAGGAGAAGATTCAGTTTAACTACGACGAGCAAGAACACCGCTACGAAACTGGGAGAGCCGGTAAGCGGATCGCCATGAAAGAGCTGAAACGCACTGCCGACACGAAGCGCCAGGGCACCAAGAATCATCAAAGTGAAATTCGCTGCGGGCCCCGCAAGAGCCATGCGCGCGGCTCGATGAGGGTAACGGCGCTCCCAGAGGGGGTCATAGGGAGCACTGGCCCAGCCAATCATGCCGCCGGAGAAAAGAAAAGTAAGGATAGGGATGATGACCATGCCGAAGGGTTCGCGCCGGATGTGGGGAATGGGATTCAATGTGGCCTGGCCACCGAGAGCAGCGGTGTTGTCGCCGCCGAGCTTGCCAACGAGGGCGTGGGAAGCTTCATGACAGGTGGTCGAGAAAAGAAAAACCAGGTAATAGATGAATCCGAAGGCAAGGTGCTGTGGTGAGAAGTCAGACATAAGAAGAGAGGTTAGAGTCTCGCTCTAAAGATTGCAAGTTAGGAAGTCGCGGAGGAGAGGCATTGGATCCATTCGTTGGTGGGAAAGCCTGTTCCCAACAGGTGTCTGGAAGTACGCCAGTTTCCGACTAGCGCGTTTACTGACGCTTATCAGGAATCATTTCAATTACCACTGATCGAGTAGCGGCTAAAACCAACTGTTCCCAATCGAACAGTTTGGCGGCAGGCGATTATCGCATTCTGTCCGGATGAAAAAGAAAGAACTTACGCGCAAACAGTTATGTCCGTCTCCTGTCCTACATGTGGAGTTGCTGCCGGGAAGCGTTGTGCGCTGCATTCAGGTGCTCCCGCATGTAGACCGGAACGATTGCGCTACGGAGGCCAACGAGAGGAAATGAGTTTAACCTGGTCATGCAAGTTGATAAATCCCTTGCCGCCCGCTATTCGGGATTGCTGATGATGCGGAAAATGTCTCGGTCCCCTTCCAAGGCTTTAACCAAAGGTGGGGCAGCCGCAGCTGCCTTGCCGATTGTGGTTTTAGCAAGCTCAGATTCCAATTGCGCGACCACGTTCCTAGCATAGCTGATGAAGTGGTGTCCTGAAAGGAGGATCGTAATTCCCAATGACAACTTCGGTGGGTTGAAGGACCAGCGACCCAGGAGGCGCAGGAGAAACCTCCAGTACGCCCTACGATAAGAGGAGCGGATACCCTGGTGGAAGATGGATCGAACCGCAGTTCCAACAATAGGAGCCAAGCGGTGTCCTTCTTTGTAGAGAGACGGATAAGGTCTGGCTTTTTGTTGCTTGCTAACCTTCCAGCACACAAGCGAGCGATAGGCTCGATTATAGAATGCCTGCGGCGAGTATAAGGAAAGGAGAGTTTCGCGAAAACCCCGCAGCAGAACCGGGAGTGGCAGGATAGTTATGAAATTCGGTGGATCGAAGTTGCTGGTAGTGCTTTCTTCCAGCAATCTGCCTTGTTTTAACATTCGATCATAAAGCGGAGTCGTGGGAGGCGCCTGCAAAAATCCGGCCATTGCCCAGGGGATAGCAGCGCGTTCGATAAAGTCCTTCTGCTGTTCGAAGATGTCCTCGGGATCGGAATCGAAGCCCAGGATGAATCCTCCACATACCCATAGCCCTTTGCTTTGGATAAAGCGAATACTTTCCAGCGGATCCTGTCGCATATTTTGAAATTTCTTTACTTCCGTCAAGGATTCTTTGGAAGGGCTCTCGATCCCGATGAAGACAAAGAAAAAGTTTGCCTTCACCATGGCTTCGATCAACTCGGGCCTCTGAGCGAGATCAATCGATGCCTCAGTGAAAAACATTAACGGATAATCATGCGCTTTCTGCCATGCTTCCATCTGCTGCGCCAACTCGAGAGCGAGCTTGTGGTTTCCGATGAAATTATCGTCGACGACGAAGACAGGCTTGCGCCAGCCGAGATTGACCAAGGCCTGGAGTTCCGCCAACAATTGGTTGGGCCGTTTGGTTCTCGGCTTCCTCCCATAAAGCGTGATGATGTCGCAAAATTCGCATTGAAAGGGACAACCGCGAGAGAACTGTACTGACATGAGAACATAATTTTTGAGCGTTAAGAGGTCAAAGCGGGGAGCCGGAGTCTTGCTCACATCAGGTTTTTCATGAATCACATAAAGCCTTCGGGCAAGACCGACCTCCAGATCAGTCGCAATTCTGTCGAACACCTCGTCCGGCTCGCCAACAACAACATGATCGGCAAGAGCGAGAAGAGCCTGCGGCTCACTGCTGGCGTACGGTCCGCCGACCATGGTACGTTTCCCGAGCCTGCGGACACGCGCGAGGATGTCGATGATGTCGGACTTCTGGACGTGCATCCCGCTAATCATGACCAGGTCGGCCCATAGGATGTCCGCATCGAGCAGCTCGTCAAAGGCTCGATCGGTGAGTCGGAAGGTCCAATGCTTCGGACACAAAGCGGCCACAGTAATCAACCCGAGGGGAGGCATGGCGGTCTTCTCGGGAAGAAGAGTCATCATGCCTTGAAAGCCCCAAAATGAGGGCGGAAAACTCGGCCAAATCATCAGAACCTTTATTGCCGGTCCGAGAGGTGGGAAGCTGCGCAGCTCGCATGGGTCATCGAGAGGTGCTGGGAAGGATCGGTTCTGAGAGATGGTCAAATTAGGCACTATTAATTCCGGTTTCAACTTTACGATTGAGCAAAACGATATGCTGGCCTGCTTCTGAGGTCAAGCACAAACCAGCTACCGCATATTGCTCAGCGTAGTTTCTGCATACGCGCGTGTGGGTAAGAAGCAGATGCAGGAGAACCAAACGGACCGAGGAACAGGAGATCCAGCGCGGATTGCACCCGCACGTTCCCTTCTGGATTGACGTTCGGAGCTTCACGCACGCCAGAGCCCCGGCCGCGATCGACTGCCGAGGGAAACGCCCGCTGCAGAAAGCCTCACCCGGCGATCGAAGGCTGGATTGCGATAAAAGAGTGAGCCTGTCGCCAGGTTTTCGGCTTGATTTTATCGACGAAACCGCGCGGAATGAAAGTTGGCTGTATTGTATACTGTGGGCAGTCGGCAGGACGCCTACTGGACTGTTGAGCTAGAAGGACGAGGAGTTTTGAACAGTTTCCACACCAAGAGGACAAGAGGACCCGTGGGCTTTTTGAGCATGATGACGCTGCTGCTGGTGTGCGGGGGAGCGTTGCGGGCAGAGACTCGACCGGCTGCCGGCGTCGCGGGTGGTTGGCACCCGGGGAGCGGGTCATTCGCGATTGCCAATCTCGATGGAGATGCGCTGCCTGATCTCGCGTCGATCGAGATGGATCGTGCAAATGGAGCATCGACGAGTTATCGGATCCGCATTCAGCTTAGCGCCTGGCCAGAGAGTGCGATTGGGATTGTGGGGCCGCTGGGAGGACTGCGAATTTCAGCCGCGGACGTCAACGGAGATGACCAAATCGATCTGGTGGTGCGGACGGAGCAGAAGTCGACGCTGATTGCAGTGCTGCTGAACGAGGGCAGCGGGCATTTCCGAGTAGCAGAGCCGGCGAGTTACCCCGAGTTAGCGCGAGAAGCGACGAACTTTGTTCACGAGAAAAGCGCAGAAATTAGCGATGTCTCAATGGCGCTGCCCGTCCGTGGATTTTTTCTCGAAGTAGTGACGCAAAGAAGAGGAGCCGCGCTCACGCTGAATCGAAGCAGCCATGCAGGTCCGAATGAGACACCTGGGTTGGAGGAAGCCTTTCCTCCGCATGCTGGCCGCGCGCCACCCATCGTGGTTCATTCAATCTAACAAATTCCTTAATACAATTGTAATTGTGTCCAACTGAGTTCCCGGTAGTGTTTTGGGGACCTGAATAACTACACCGAATTGTATTTAGCGGGCGACGGAGAGTGGTTCGCTCAGGCCGTGCGTTCGTTTCCAAAGCTGAGGATAGGCGCGAGGGTATAACTATGCGGAGTCTTCTCAGAGGTGTATGCCTGGTGTTGCTGTTTGTCATGGGGCCAGCGCGCGGGCAGGCTCAGAAAGTATTGACATGGGACGATGTGCGGGCTCACTTTGAAAGTGACAATCCGACGCTGCGCGCAGGACAGATTGGGATCGACGAATCGAAAGCCCAAGAGATCACTGCGTACCTTCGCCCTAACCCGGGCTTCACTCTGCTGACAGATGGGACTCAAATTGCACGTTACCAAGGAGTCTGGCGGCCGTTTGCCGGCACTGAGCTTTCGACCAACTTCAGCTACCTGCACGAACGCCAGCACAAACGCGAACTGCGTCTGGAAAGCCAACAGAAAGCGACCGGAATCGCGGTTTCTGCGCAAGCGGACCTTGATAGAACGCTGGTGTTCACATTACGAACGGCTTTCGTGCAGATACTTCAGGAAAAGGCCATTCTCGAACTCGCCAAAGAGAACCTCTCCTACTACGACCATGTCCTGGACATAAATCGTGAGCGTTACAGGGCGGGCGCTATCGCCCAAGTGGATATGGACCGCTTGGAGCTGCAGCGCGTGCAGTACGAATCCGATTTGCAAACAGCGGAAGTGAACCTGCGCACCGCAAAAATCCAGCTTCTGGCGCTGCTGAATGATCGAACACCAGTCGAGCTATTCGACGTGACGGGACCCTTCGATTTTTCAAACCAAATCGCGCCGTTAGACGAAGTACGCCAAACAGCCCTCGATAACCGTCCGGACTTGAGGGCGGCGCTACAGTCCGTCGAGAAATCCAAGACCGATCATAAACTCGCTGTTGCCAACGGCTCAACCGATCCGACCCTGAGCGCGTGGTATACCCACAACCCTTCGTTCAACAACCCCTTTGCCCACGAAACGGTCGGTGCCAGTGTCGGCGTCCCCCTCCGCATCTTCGACCGCAACCAGGGGGAGAAGCTGCGCACACAGTTGGACATCAACCGTAGCGACAAGTTGCTGGAGGCCACCCGAGCGCAAGTCTTCAGCGATGTGGATTCCGCATACGCCACAGTCAACAGCACTGTAATTCTTCTTCAACCATACAAAGACCGGTATCTGCAACAAGCATCGAGAATCCGGGACACGATCGCATTTTCTTACCAGCACGGCGGGGCATCGCTGCTCGATTTTCTGAACGCACAAGCCGAGTACCGGAGCATGCAGGTCAATTATTTGAATTTGGTTGCTTCGTATTTAGATGCGGCGGGTCAACTGAATCTGGCAGTGGGACGCGAGGTTATCCAATGAGCAGTGTATGCAGGAGAGGGGTGGCGCTGACCGGAATCCTGGCCTTTGCCGGATTGCTCTCAAGTTGCGGCGAGAAAAAAGAGTCGGGTAAAACGGGCGCGCCGCCGGCAGCGAAGGTGGAAAAGGAACAGGACGTCAACGTGCTGAAAGTAGAGCACCCGGAACAGTTTCCGTTGGTGAAGGCCGTGGAGTATCAAGCGGCGCAGACGCTGGTAGTGAATGGGGTGGTGGCACCAGACGTGAGCAGGACAGTGCCAGTGATTTCGCTGGCATCGGGGCGCGTGGTGGAGATTCGCGCACGGCTTGGGGACGCGGTGAAGAAAGGCCAGATACTGCTGCGCGTGCAGAGCGCGGACATTGCGGCTGCGTTCGCGGATTACAGAAAAGCTATGGCAGATGAGGCACTGATCAGGAAGCAGTTTGAGCGCGCGCAGATTTTGTACGACAAGGGAGCAATTTCGCTGAACGATTTTCAGGTGGCCCAGGACGCCGAGGACAAAGCCAAGGTGGACGTAGAAACGACACAGGAACGGCTGCGCGTGCTGGGCGTAGACAAGGATCATCCCAGCGGAGTGGCGGACATAGCTGCACCGGTTTCAGGGGTAATCACCGACCAGCAAGTGACGAATGCCTCCGGGGTGCAAGGGCTTTCTTCGACGAACCCGTTCACCATTTCGGACCTTTCGGATGTTTGGATTTTGTGCGACGTGTATGAAAACGATCTTGCGAACGTGCACGTCGGCGAGATCGCTGAGATTCGTTTGAACGCGTATCCGGACAAGGTCTACAGCGGGCGAATCAGCAATGTGGGGGCGATCCTCGATCCGAATTTGCGGACCGCAAAGGTGCGGGTGGAGGTGGCGAATCCAGCGATGCTGATGCGGGTGGGCATGTTTGTTTCGGCGACGTTTCGTGGCCAGAAGAAGGAAAAATATGCGGCGGTTCCGGCTTCGGCAATTTTGCACTTGCACGATCGAGATTGGGTTTATGAGCCAGCTGGCCAGGGGAGTTTCCGGAGGGTGGAAGTGAAGGCGGGAAGCATTTTGTCGGGCAAGATGCAATTGATCCTTTCCGGGGTGGTACCCGGACAAGAGGTAGTGACCAATGCGCTGGCCATGCAAACTACGGTGGAACAGTAAGATTGCGATGAGACGGTTCGAGGGAGCTCGATGATTGCCAGGGTGGTCGATTTTGCACTGAACAACCGGTTCATGGTGCTGGCAGTGGCGATACTGCTGCTGATCTGGGGAGCGATCTCATTTCACAACCTGCCGGTGGAAGCGTATCCGGATGTGGCGAACAATTATGTACAAATAATTACGCAATGGCCGGGGAGGGCAGCGGAAGAAGTTGAGCAGCAGGTGACGATTCCAATCGAGATCCAGATGAACGGGTTGCCACACCTGGCACATCTGCGGTCGGTGTCGCTGTTTGGATTATCGAGCGTAATGCTGATATTTGATGATGAATCGAACAACGACTGGAACCGGCAAAAGGCGCTGGAAAGACTGTCACAGGTGACGCTGCCAAACAATCTACAGCCTGCAATGGGAACCGACTATAGCCCTGTTGGGCAAATTTATTGGTACACGCTGAAGAGCACAAATCCGAAATACGACTTGATGGAATTAAAGGCGCTGGAAGATTGGGTGTTGGAGAAGCAATTCAAGTCCGTGCCGAATGTAGTGGACGTAGTGAGCTTCGGAGGATTGACGCGAGAGTACCAGGTGAAAGTGAATCCCGCGAAGCTGGTCGCCTACGGTCTGACCATTGGCCAGGTGGAGCAACAGATAACGAACAACAATCTGAACGCAGGTGGGAGTTTCATCGAGGCCGGCTCGCAACAAATAAATGTACGCGCGGTGGGGTTGTTTCGGAACGTCGAAGACATTGCGGGCACGGTGTTGAAGGCGCAAAACGGAACGCCGTTGCATGTGAGGGACATCGCAGAGGTAATCCAAGGGCCCAAGATCAGGCTGGGGCGGATCGGCAAGGCGATACGGCGGGACGATGGAACGATCGTTGACGCCGACGACGTGGTCGAAGGAATCGTACTGCTGCAGAAAGGGGCGGAGTCCGACAGCACACTAAATGCGATTCATGCAAAAGTTAAGGAATTAAATGAGCATGTGCTGCCACCGGGCGTGCAGTTGGTGCCATTCCTGGACCGCAGCGATTTGGTGCACTACACCACGCATACGGTGCTGCACAACCTTGGGGAGGGAGTGCTGCTTGTTTCGGTGATTCTGTTTTTCTTTCTGGGGAACATCCGCGCGGCGTTGATTGTGGCGATGACGATTCCGTTTTCGCTGCTATTTGCCGCGATCTGCCTGGACCTGAACAAGATACCTGCGAACCTATTGTCGCTTGGGGCGTTGGATTTCGGGATGGTGGTGGATGGAACGGTGGTGGTGATCGAGAACATCGTGCGGCACTTCGGGTTGAAGAGCGCGGCGCACAAGACGCCGCTGGAGCGGATTCGTGACGCGGCACACGAAATCCAGCGGCCGGTATTTTTCGCGATCTTGATTATCATCACGGCATACATGCCGATCTACACGCTGCAGAGCGTGGAAGGAAAATTGTTCCGGCCGATGGCGTGGACGGTGGCGTTTGCACTACTGGGAGCACTGATTTTTTCGATGACCATCGCACCGGTGGTGGCGGAACTGTTGTTTCGGAAAGGGGTTTCCGAATGGCACAACCCACTGATGGATCAACTGAGGAAAAAATACCGGAGGTCGCTGCGATGGGCGATCGAACACCGAAAAATTACCCTTAGTTTGGGGGCTTGCGTGCCGTTGCTGGCTGCGGGACTGATGTACAGCGGATGGATCGGATCGGAATTTCTGCCACACCTGGATGAAGGAGCGATTTGGGCCAGGGGAACGCTGGCACCGAGTACCGGTCCGACAGAAGGAACGCGCGTTATGAATGAGGCGCGGGTGATCTTCGCATCGTTCCCCGAGGTGAAGCAGGTGGTTTCCCAGGTAGGACGGCCGGATGACGGTACCGATACGACTGGATTTTTTAACACGGAATATTTCGTGGATTTGAAGCCGAAGGAACAGTGGCGACCGGTATTCCACGAGGACAAGGAGGCGCTGATCTCCGCGATGGACAGGGAAGTGAGCAAGATTCCAGGAGTATTGTGGAATTTTTCGCAGCCAATTTCAGACAATGTAGAAGAAGCGGTGAGTGGGGTAAAAGGCGAGCTGGCCGTGAAAATCTATGGCGATGACTTGCGCACACTGGAGGCAACGTCGGAGGAGATTGCAGGCGTGATGCGCGGAGTGCAAGGTATCGAAGACCTGGGAGTGTTCCGGGTGTTGGGCCAGCCGAATTTGAATTTGTCCATCGACCGAGATAAGGCGGCGAGGTACGGGATCAACGTGACGGACGTCCAGGATGCGGTGGAGACAGCGGTGGGCGGAAAGGCCGTAACGCAGGTGCTGCAAGGAGAGCGTCGGTTCGACGTAGTGGTGCGCTACCTTCCACCCTATAGAGATACAGCGGAGGCGATTGAAAATATAAGGCTGCTGGCGCCTTCGGGAGAGAGAGTTTCACTGGCTCAATTGACGAGCGTGCGAACGGTGGATGGCGCGTCGGAGATTTATCGGGAGGCAAACTCACGGTATGTGGCGATCAAATACAGCGTGCGTGGACGGGATCTAGGGAGCACAGTGGAAGAGGCCATGCACAAGGTCCAAGGGCAGGTGAAACTGACGGAAGGCTACAAACTGGATTGGGCCGGAGAATACGAGAGCCAGAAGAGATCCGAACGGCGACTGATGATCGTTTTGCCGATTACGCTGCTGGTGATATTCGTAATTTTGTACAGCATGTTCAACTCGCCGAAATGGGCGGTGCTGGTGCTGGCAAATGTGGCCATGGCGCCGCTGGGCGGACTGCTGGCGTTATGGATTACGGGGGAGCATTTGAGCGTGTCCTCGGGAGTGGGATTTCTGGCATTGTTCGGCGTGTCGGTGCAAGTCGGGGTCATCATGGTGGAATACATCAATCATCTCCGATCACAGGGAAATTCGATCGAGGACGCAGCCGTCGAGGGCGCAATTCTGCGCTTGCGGCCGATTATGATGACGATGCTAGTTGCCATACTTGGACTTTTGCCAGCGGCCCTTTCGAGGGGAATTGGGTCGGATTCACAACGGCCGTTTGCCATTGTAATCGTAGGCGGTTTAATGGCGACGCTGTTCATCAGCATTTATTTGTTGCCCACGATGTATGCATGGATCGCGAGAGACACAGACAGGCTGCCGGTTTCAGAGGGTGAGCTGGAAGAGATGACGTAGAGTAGCCGCCCGCGCCGGTTTGCGGCTTTGAGGAGTCTGGGTCAGGGCGCCGAAGGGTCCAGGAGTTCCTCGGCCAAGTGGAAAGCGGAATTGGCAGCAGGAACGCCGCAGTAAATCGCGGAGTGAAGAAGGACTTCGCGGATTTCGTCGTCGCTGACGCCGTTGTTTTTTGCGGCGCGCAGGTGCAGGCGTAGTTCTTCGGGGCGGTTGAGGGCAACCAGGATTCCGACAGTGATGAGACTGCGTGTTTTGCGGTCAAGGCCGGGGCGTTTCCAGATTTCGCCCCAGGCGTAGCGGGTGATGAGATTTTGGAAAGCCGAGTTGAAGCTGGATTCAGCGGCCTGAGTGCGAGCGACATGTTCTTCGCCGAGGACGGCTTTGCGGATCTTAAGACCTTCTTCGTAGCGTTGTTTTTCATCCATTTTGCCTGCCTCCTACGACCGATTGTCGATATTAACCTGAATTTCTCATTGACCACGGCATGCATTTCGGCTTTGTGGGTCGCTGAGGCGCCAGCGATGGGAACGGCAATGGTTAAGCGAGCGGACCGCCCCAGAAGGCGGTCTGCGAAGACCGATTCTCGGCGAGGGCATGCGTCGCTAGCGGGCCAGGGAGGCATCGTTAAGGTTGGAAATACATGGATGGCTTCTAGGAGCGGAGGAAGGAGAGGACGGCTTGGCTAAAGTCGGAGCGGGCTTCAATGTTGGAGATGTGGGAGGCGGGGACTTCGGCGTAGACTGCGCCAGGAATACTTTTTTGGAGGAAGTGGCCGTCGGCTGGAGGAGCGACGGGATCGTGAGTTCCAGATACCACGAGGGTTGGGACTTTGATTGACGAAAGGTTTTGGCGAAAGTCGAAATCGCGGACGGCGGCGCAGCTGGCGATGTAGCCATCTGGATTTGTGGTTTCGAGCATCTGTTGCGCAACGGAGACCTGGTCTGGATGGGCAGAACGGAAAGACGGGGTAAACCAGCGCTCGATTACGGCGGCTGCGACGGATTTCATGCCACCTTTTTGGACCGCCTCGATGCGGGCGTTCCAAGTATCGGGCGTGCCGATTTTTGCGGCGGTGCTGCAAAGGACCAGTTTGTGGACCCGTGTTGGCAAGTGTGAGGCGAGTTGCATACCGGTCATGCCGCCCATGGAGAGTCCACAGAAATGGACGCGGTCAAGGGAGAGAACATCGAGGAGATGAACGACGTCGCGGCTAAGTTGAGCGATGTTGTATGGGCCCGGCGATACAGTGGACTCGCCGTGGCCGCGGGTGTCGTAGCGGAGGATCCGGAATTGCTGGGTGAAATCGGAAAGCTGCGCATCCCACATGTGGAAGTTGGTGCCGAGAGAATTGGAGAAGAGCAGGGCGGGAGCTTGGGCGGGGCCATCGAATTGGTAGCGGAGTTGAGCGTCGGGAAGTTTGGCGAAGGGCATAGTCGATGGTCCTTCGTTATGGCGCGGACGGAAGTTCGCGTGCGGCAGCGAGGACGCGGTCGATGAAGTAGTCGGCGCTGCCCAGATAGTTTCGCACATCGAAGAGACGATCAAG
>Ga0209526_10000387_pt1 | contig 28183 bp, 16 predicted proteins | sample JacPinW_OM2H0_M1_FD_188566 | JGI IMG/M metagenome (GOLD analysis project Ga0209526, IMG submission 188566) | Forest soil microbial communities from Algoma, Ontario, Canada - Jack Pine, Ontario site 1_JW_OM2H0_M1 (SPAdes) (version 2) | ecosystem: Environmental > Terrestrial > Soil > Boreal... | reverse complement strand
AAAATCTGACAACGCGCGCATCCGAGCCGCGGATTTTCTTGCCGTGCAAGCCGAGGAAATCGCCCATCGCCGGGGCTTAACAGTGGAGCGCAAAGTATTGTTGAACCAGCCGGCGGTTTCCATGGATCCATTTCTGATGGATCAAATCGAGCAAGCTGCTAGGCAGACGGGTTGCACAACGCATCGCATGGTTAGCGGCGCTGGTCACGATGCCATGATTCTGGCGGAAAAAATTCCCACTGCGATGATCTTTCTGCGAACTCCCGGCGGCGTAAGTCATCACCCGTCCGAGTCAGTGAGTGTTGAAGATGTGGCGAAAGCCATCGAATGTGGGACGCTTTTGTTAACTCAACTGGCCGCTTCCGTCGAATTTCAAAAAAGGATGGTCCGTGCATAATCTCGGTCAAACGCGCAGCTGCAAGCGACACAATTTTTTTATTTTGACGCCCGACACGTTCGTGCGCACCGTGCTGCCCGGTATGAAGGCCTGCTGCGCAATCGTTCACGTCAGCCCGGCGGCGGGAGCAAAATTCGTGCAGTATACCGCTGAGTTCGAATCCGGGGGCGAACTTGGTGGCACTGATTTGCAGCGTTTTATTTATGTGCTCGACGGAAATCTCCAACTTCAAGTCGATAGCCGAAAAAGTGAACTGGGAGCGAATGCCTACGCGTATCTTCCCGAGGGATCACAGCACCGAATTGTCGCTGCGCGCTCAAGCCGCGCCGCCGTCATTGAAAAACCGTACCAGCTATTATCCACGGTTACACCGCCCAAGTTGCTGGTTTCGACCGAAGGTCAAATTCCTTCGCATGCTTTGGGAGATGATCCCAGCTTGCAGGTCAAGTGCTTGCTGCCGGACGAAATGGCGTTCGATTTCGCGGTGAACACCATGGTTTATCAACCTGGCGCTTCTCTAAGCATGGTCGAAATGCACGTCATGGAACACGGACTTCTGATGCTGGAAGGTGGGGGAATTTACCGGCTGGATGATTCATGGCACTCCGTGACCACAGGCGATTTCATCTGGATGGCGCCATGGTGTCCGCAGTGGTTCGTTGCGATTGGAAAGCTGCCAGCAAAATATTTGATCTACAAAGATTGGAACCGCCATCCGCTTGCCGGCGGGCCGCATGAATCTCGAGGTTGATAAGGATCGACTGATATCGGAGATTGAGGAACTCTCCTTGATTTCCGATGCGGAAGCGCCAGCGGTTACGAGAATTGTTTTCACCCCGACAGACTTAAGAGCGCGCGCCTGGTGCCTGGCACGCTGTAAAAAAGTGGGCCTTATGGTTCGTCAGGATGCTATCGGAAATATTTTCGCACGATGGAACGGACAGGATCCCACTGCTGCCGCAGTGGCCACCGGATCGCACATCGACGCAATTCCAAATGCCGGAAAGTATGACGGCGTGGTCGGCGTCCTCGCCGGGCTCGAGGCCATCCGCGCGCTACGGCAAAGCGGTTTTAGTCCAAAACGCTCGATTGAGCTAATTCTTTTTACGTCTGAAGAACCAACGCGCTTTGGTATCGGCTGCCTGGGTAGTCGTTTGCTTTCGGGAAATTTGGCGGCCGAAGCAGCAAAAAAATTGATGGACAAAGACGGCGCGTCCATCGAGGAAGTTCGGCACGCGGCAGGATTCCAGAGAGAACTCGAAACCGTGAAGTTACCCGCGGGACATTACGAAGCGTTTGTTGAATTGCACATCGAACAAGGACCGCTGTTGGAACAGAAACAAATTCCACTAGGCATCGTCAGCAAAATTGCCGCGCCATCCAGCTTTCGACTTTTTATTGAAGGGGCGGGCGGGCACGCCGGCGGAGTGCTGATGCCGGATCGCCGCGATGCGCTTTGCGCGGCCTCAGAATTGATACTAGGGATTGAACACGAGGCCAAGTCCAGTGGATCGACGGACACGGTTGCGACCGTAGGTATTTGCGAAGTGTTTCCCGGAGCGGTCAACAGCATCCCCAGCCGTGTGCATCTCAGCGTGGACATTCGCGATACGGATTTGCACCGGCGCGACTCCCTGATCTCCGCCGTGGATGCGTCGTGTCAAGCGATCGCGGCGAAACGCGGCGTTAACATTCTTCAGGAATTAGTGAATGCGGACGCGCCAGGGGATTGCGCGGCTAATATTGTGGAAACGCTTTCTGAATCGTGCAAAAAACATGGACTGACTTTTCTAAGTATGGTTAGCCGGGCTTATCACGATTCATTATTTATGTCGCGCATTGCCCCGGCCGGGATGTTGTTCATTCCTTGTCGCAATGGTTACAGCCATCGGCCTGATGAGTACGCATCTCCTGAAGACATTGCGCGGGGGACGCTGGTTCTGGCTGAGACTCTGCGGAGTCTGGCAGGCTAATCGCAAGCAGCAACGCTCTGTCTTCACGAAAAAAAAACCGCAATCCGCGCGAACGTCCACGTTTCCGAGAGCGCAAAGCGTTTCGTCGTGGACTACTCAAACTCCTTGTGACGCACGAATTTTTGCGTAACGGGGTTTTAGCACCGAGTAAATAAACTGGCATCGCTGGTCATATGGCAGGAAAGCACTTTTCATCGCGTTGATTGTGATGATCTCAAAATCATTCAGCGTTAAGCCGAACGTTGTCGCTGCAGCCTCGAATTCCTTGGTCATAGTGGTGTCGCTCATCAACCGGTTATCGGTATTTAAAGTAACGCGAAATTTTTCCTGGTAGAGAATTTTAAAAGGATGTTCCGCCAAAGTACGCGCGGCCCCCGTGTGCACATTGCTTATGAGGCAGATCTCCAGTGGAATTCGTTTGTCCAAAACATACTGCGCAAGGTCGCCCAGCTTTACTGCTTTCCCGTCGGCGACGGCGATGTCATCGATGAGCCTTGTTCCGTGTCCTATGCGGTGGGCGCCGCAATATTGGATGGCCTGCCAGATGGATTCCTTTCCGAATCCTTCGCCGGCGTGAATGGTGATGTTGAAATTCTGGCGCTGAATATAGTGAAAAGCATCCACGTGCTTCTTGGGAGGATACCCGCCTTCCTCGCCTGCCAGATCAAATCCGACCACGCCACGCTCGCGAAAGTCGACTGCCAATTCCGCCATTTCGAGCGAGACGTCCATATTGCGCATGGCGCAGATGATCAATCCGGACGCGACGCCGAAGTCTTTTCGGCCGCGCTCCAGACCTTTCAGCACCGCGGACACAATTTGCTGGTGACTCAATCCTTTGCGGGTATGAAATACGGGCGCAAAGCGCGTCTCGAAATAAACGACTCCATCCTTGCTTAAATCTTCCGCCTGTTCATAGGCCACTCGTTCAAGCGCTTCTTCCGTTTGCATGACCGCGATGGTGTGCGCGAAACCTTCCAGATATTTTGGGAGGCTTCCTTGATTGGCGCCTTGAAAAAACCATTGCGCCAATTCTTCGGCATTTCCGTTCGGCAGCTCCAGGTAATTCACTTCTTTCGCAAGTTCGATAATGGTTTTTGGGCGCAGCACGCCATCGAGATGCTCATGCAGCAAAACTTTTGGAAGACTCTTCAGCACTTGCTTATCCAACTTCATGGAGAGCTCCGATTCCCGACTGGGCGATCAGGTTTCATCAAAAATAGCACATCGGCGAGTGGCAGAGTCCCGGTAACCATTCTATAGAATCAATATTTTTGTGAGCTTTCCAATACGTAGCGGCCACAGTCCTCTTGCGTCCAAATCATCAGAGCCGTATCGTAGCCGCTCCATTACGAAGGCAGTTCACGAAAACGAGATGAGGTGAAATGGCTGAAGCGTCGGAGATACCTCCCCAAAGTTCCACGTATGGATTACGCCGTGAAGTGCTGTCGCCGATGGAAACGCTCGCGCAATCCATTTCCACAATCGCGCCAACAACCACACCGGTGGCAACTATTCCGCTGGTCTGCGCGCTGGCCGGGAACGGCACATGGCTCGCGTACGTGCTGGCCAGTCTGGCTATCTTGCTTGTCGCGGCGTGCATTTCAAAATTTGCGCGCTACTCAGCGTCGCCTGGTTCGCTGTATACGTACACTGCAAAAATTATGCCGGCTGCCCTCGGCGCGGCATCCGCATGGAGTCTATTGCTCGCCTATATTGCTACCGGAGCGAGCGTGATTGGTGGATTCTATCACTACGGAAACCTGTTGCTGCGCGATGCTACCGGCCACGCGACTTCGGCCGTTTTCCTGGCTTTGCTGGTCACCGCCATTTCCATCTGGATTGCCTGGAGTGACGTCAAAATTTCAGCGCGCGTAATGTTGTGGATCGAAGCCATTTCCGTGTCGCTCATTCTCATCGTGGTCCTGCTAGTGCTCACTCGCACAGGCTTCCATCTCGATAGAGATCAATTACATCTTCGCGGAATGACTGGAAGCGGCTTGCGGCTGGGCCTGGTGTTGGCGCTATTCAGTTTCGTAGGTTTCGAAAGCGCCACAACGCTCGGCTCCGAAGCACGAAATCCGCTTAAGACAATTCCCCGCGCCGTAATCCAAAGCGCGCTTCTTGCCGGAGCCATCTTCGTTCTGTGCGCGTATACCGAAGTGTTAGGACTTCGCCTCGCCAGACAGGACCTGGGAACGAATCAGGCGCCGATGCGTGTATTGGCCGCGGTTGGCGGCGTTCCTGTTTTCGGATTGTTGATAGACATCGGTGCTTTAGTCAGCATGTTTGCTGGAACACTGGCCTGCATTACCGCTGCCGCACGCGTGCTGTTGCTCATGTCGCACGACGGACTCGCGCATGAAGGGCTGCGTGCAACACATCGCCGCAACGAAACTCCAGGCCGGGCGCTCCTCGTTACGGGAATTGCTGCGGTGCTTCCCGTTGCCGTCCTGGCAGCACGCGGCGCCAGTGGATTAGATGTGTACGGGTGGATGGGATCGCTCGCCACTTACGGTTTCATCGTTGCCTACGCATTGGTCTGCCTCGCTTTGCCGGGTTACTTGCGGGTCCACGGGAAATACAGCGTCGGCGCACATGTTCTTTCCTGGGTTGCGTGTATAGCCATGATCCTGGCACTCATCGGGAATATTTATCCCGTTCCAGAGGGGCCGTACGGCAAACTCCCATACATCTACCTGGGATATCTTCTCGCAGGCATGCTGTGGTTTTTCCTGCGACGAAGAAAAAATAAATTGGCTGTGGTGTAGACGCAATCTGTTGGCACGTGGGGCTAACGCAGACGGACTCCGATTAAAAAATACAATCGCGAGTAGCGAAAGTTTGCGTTTACGTTGTACGTCGAAATGAAATAGCTTCCTCGGAACCAGTTGAACAAGCACGCGGGATCCGGCGGGAGCCATTCAAACTCCTTCAGAGAAAATTGGCAGCTTCAGGAATTGGCTTGCTGCAGCGCGTGTATTGGCGTTCTCGGAGGATTTAGAATGCGTAATATTCCAGGTAGGCTTTCCTTTTCTCATTTATTGCGGTGTCTCTGCGGCTGTATAGCACTTCTTTTTCCCGGGGCTGCTTTCTCCCAGCAGACTCTCGGCGGGATCACCGGCACGGTGACGGACGCTTCGGGAGCCGCAATGGCGGATACGCAGGTCATGCTTGTTGCCGACGCTACGAAGCTCACGCGTTCGCAAACTACAAATAATAGCGGCAGCTACGATTTCGTTAGTCTGCCTATTGGGACGTACACGCTTACTTTCACGCATGATGGATTCGAAACGCTGGTGGTCCCTTCCATCGTGGTGCAGGCCGATCGAACGGCAAGTCTTAACGCGAATTTAAAAGTGGGCGCGGTAGGTTCGACCGTGACCGTCGAAGCAACTCCGTTGATGAATTCCGAAGACACCACCAACGGCTACATTCTCGAAAAGGAGGAGATCTCTTCCGTTCCTCTAGCCACCGGCAGCTTCACGAGCCTAGCCATCCTTTCACCAGGCGTTAACGCCGAACTTCCCAGCGGCACTGGGGCCAATAGCGGTCTGGGCAACCAGCCCATCTGGGCCAATGGTCAACGCGACACCAGCAACAGTTTTCTGCTGAATGGAGTCGATGCCAGCAATCTCTTCAACGGTAAAAGCACCAGCCAAGTAGCTTCGGCGCGCGTTGTAAATAATACCGGTGTTAGCGGAGCCGCCAGTTCCAGTGCGGCTGTGATACAGAGCACCGCTTCTCCTTACCTGGCCATTGGTCAAGCTCTGCCGACACCCGCACCTGAAACCATTCAAGAATTACGCGTCAACACCAGCATGTATGACGCTCAACAGGGTTCCACCAGTGGCGCGCATATCGATATGAGCACCGCATCTGGCACCAACTCCCTGCATGGCAGCGCGTATGTCCATCGTGGAACAGATTGGCTGAATGCCGCGCCGTTCTTTTTCAAAGCCGACCCTAATATTCCGGCCGACCAAAAAAATCCCGAACTCCATCGCTATACCGCCGGGGGCACAGCGGGAGGCCCGATCATCAAGGACAAACTGTTTTACTTTCTGAGCTACCAACACACTCATGTCTCCGATCAGGAGATCGGGTTGTCGCGTATAACCGTGCCTTACTACCTCACTGACGATCGCAGTCCCGCCGGCTTGGCGAGGGTGGTGAACACCACGACACCCACGGCGGCTTGCCCGGCGCCTCCGTGCAACAATTTTCCCTCCACAGTGAATCCGGTTGTCGGCACTGCTCCCGGCGATATCAGTCCAGTGGCCTTCGCTCTTCTGAATTACAAATTACCCAACGGTCAGTACATGATCCCTTCCGCCGACGGCAATACCCCGACGGTGAATTTTCCGGAGAATGCCGTTGTTCCCGGAACCGCGCGGTTTACTGCCGATCAAGCTGTCGCCGATGTCGATTGGAATGCCACCGCAAAAGATACGGTAGCCTTCAAATATTATTATCAGCATGATCCTACCGGCGCGCCTTACGCGTACTCCAGCGTGGCGGGATTTGCCCAGCATCTCGACGCCGGCAGCCAGGTATTATCTGTCAGCAACACACAAACGTTGCGGCCTAACTTAAGCGTTACCGAAACTGTGGGTTTTGCGCGGCAAAAAGTTTACAGCACCGTTTCGCAGCCTTTTACTCCATCGCAATTGGGCATAAATACCTTCGGCTCGAACTTCTTTCCGGGTATTACCATCGTTGACAATTTTGGCAACGCCGCACCCTATAACGTAGGTTGTCCCAACAGCAATCCTTCGTGTTCGTCTCCCACGCCGATTGCCAACGCCGCCCTCAACATCGGCCAAGGTGCGGCTTCCCAAGGCGCGTTCACGGGTGTATTTCAGAATCGCTTGATGCCCTCGGCAAATGCGGTTTGGACTCACGGAAAGCACACCATCACCTTCGGCGGGAGCTACGCGTACACGCAACTAAACACCCGTGACCGGCGCACCAATCAGGGAATCATTGGCAGCGCCGACTTCTCGCAATTTCTCCAGGGCCTTGTCACGCCTTACACTTCCGACGGCTTCGTGACGACTTCATACCTGCAGGGCGACGCGAACCGTTATCTCCGCGCTGGACAAGCAGGTTTCTACCTGCAGGACCGTTATCAGATTCGTCCGAATCTGAGCGTGACTCTCGGCGTGCGGTATGACTACAACGGCGGCTTCACGGAGAAATATGGACGCATTTATAATTTCGAGCCGTCGCTCTATTCCTTCGATGAAGCTTCGGGCGCGGTTACATCCACCGGATTCGTCGTAGCGGGCAACAATTCCAAGTTCCCTAGCAAGGGCGTAAGCAACAGCACGCTGACGGGCCGCCAGTGGGGAATTGCCCCGCGTCTCGGGATCGCCTGGAGTCCGGGGATCTTTCATAGCAAAGTTGTCGTGCGGGCGGGTACTGGTCTGTACTACGACCGGGGAGAGCTATTCACCTATCTGTCGCCGGGATTTGCCGCGGGTGTAATCGCCGGAGGACCTTTCGGCGTCAATCAAGCTCCGCCGTTTGTGAATTCACAAGTCTGTAAGTCCACCATCAGTTCGTATCAGGGATTTATTCCCACCTGTGATCCTGCGTCACCGACTGGCGGTTCTCTATCCGCGCCGTGGGGTAGCAGCTTGCAGCCGCCTCCGTCTGGAAATCCTGCGGACATCATCAATTTTCTTCCGTCTGTTGCCGCCATACAAAGCGGCGCGCAACTCTTCTCCTTTGCAGTTTACGATCGCAAAAATAAATTGCCCTACAGCATCAACAACACCTTGGACATACAGTGGCAACCTCGCAACGATCTCCTCGTGCAGATCGGCTACGTGGGAAATCTCGGCCGTCACCTGGTAATTCCTGTTCCGTTTAACCAGGCACAAATTGCTTCGCCTTCCCATCCGATTCACGGGCAGATTTACAGCTATGGCTACACCGTCGTCGACTCCAGTTTCAATCCCATCGCGCTCCCGCCCAATCCAAGTACCGGAGCGTCGGCGGGAAATTATCTGACCAACTACGAAGGTGGCAACATCGACCTGCGCGTCCCCTACGTCGGCTATTCTTCGGAATCCGAAAGCTACAAAGCCGCAGGAATTTCCGCGTATAATGCTCTGCAGACGCACGTAGAAAAACGTATGAGCCACAGTTTCCGCATGGGCTTCTCGTACACGTATTCCCATGCCACTGATGAGCAGAGCGCTCTGGGCCTGTTTTACAACGGCAACAACCCGCTAAATTTGCGCCAGGCCTATGGCTCTTCTGATTTTGACCGCACTCATGTGTTCAATTTCAGTTTTGTGTTTGAAATTCCCAAGGTCGCGCAAGACGCTTCGCTTGTTGGCAAATTCACGAATGGCTGGGCGTTTGAAGGTATCGGCGTTTACCAGAGCGGCCAGCCTTTCAGCGTTATCGATTACAGCGGCGCCATCGGCAGCATGTTCTATGGCGTTTCAGACGGAATAACAAATCCCATCGTGCCCCTGGCCCCTGGCTGTACTCCTCAGTCGGCGCTCACAGGAAAAGTTGGAGTGAACGGTCCAGCGCTAAAGGCGTCTTGCTTCACGATTCCGATTCTGCAGCCGGGCGCGTTGAATGGCGCGATCCCCACCAATGATCCTTACGAGACCACCTTCACCACCGGGCAACGCAATATTTTTCGACAATCCTGGCAGAAGCGCATGGACGTCTCTCTAGTTAAGATGACCAAGCTAACGGAGCGTGCGTCCCTGCAGTTTAGCTTCGATGTTTTCAATGTGACCAATACTCCCAGCTTTGACATCCCTCTCAACGACGTCAACCAGAATCAGTACTACAACGGATTTCCGACGCAAGGGACCACACCGTTGCCGTCCGCCTGCGGGACCCCCAACCAGACCAGCGGCTTTTACAATTGCCCCTTCGGACTGGGCAACGTCAACAAGACCATTGGCAGCGCGCGACAGATTCAGATGTCGCTTAGCGTGAAGTTTTGACCAATAGTTTTTCGCCCCGCCTAAAAACAAAAGCGGCGGTCTCTTCGATTCGCATTTGAGACCGCCTCTATACTTCAGACTGCTTTCGCTCATTTTTTACGAGCGATTTTCATTCCTGCCCGATATCTTCGTTCCAAATCGCGGGATTCTCTGAAATATATTTTTGCAACATGGAAAAGCACTCCTCCGATTCCAGATCGATCACCTGCACACCCAGCGACCGCAACCAATCGATTCCGCCCTGAAACGTTTTACTCTCACCTACCACCACGGTCCCGAATCCAAATTGGCGAACTAGTCCGCTGCAATACCAGCATGGAGACAGCGTCGTAACCATAATCAACTTACGATAGCTCGACTGCCGGCCGGCGTTCCGAAACGCGTCCGTTTCGCCGTGCATGGAAGGATCATTCTGCTGCACACGCCGGTTGTGCCCCTTGCCGATCACCCGGCCGTCTGCATCGAAAATCGCCGCGCCGATCGGTATTCCACCTTCCTGTAGTCCTTGCCGCGCCTCGCTCATTGCGACTTTCAGCATCGCCGCATAGTCGAGTTGTGCGCTCATCCCATCTCCGTGGCACTGGAATCTAATTCACAACGATCAGCAAAAAATGCATTCCCAGTAGCGGTGTCGCTAACTTCGTTTTTATTGCCCCGGGCAGGCTAGGTTCGCAAGATCCAGTCCACCGTTTTGGATGCCAGCCGGTCGAGCGCCACGACGGACATCTCCAGGTGTTCTTCGCGTGTATCCTCGATTCTGTTGTGGCTGATCCCGCCAAGCGACTGCACAAACATCATCACCGCCGGGATGCCCGCGCGGGAAACCTCAGCGGCGTCGTGAAGCGGTCCGGAAGGCATTCGGTGCGATTTGCCGGAGACTTCGCGAACCGCTTGCTCGCAAAGCTCGAGCAGAGCGGGGTGGAAGGGCACCGGCTCAATGTTCCAGATGCGCGACCACTCTACCGTGCATTTTTCTTCTTCGGCGAAGCGCCGGCTGGCATCCTGGGCTTCTTGAAACATCTGCGCAAGAATGCGCGCATCAAGATCGCGTTGATCCAGCGTAGCTTCGCAGCGGCCCACCACGGCGGTCACGATACCTGGAAATGTTTTGAGACTCCCTATGGTGCAAACCGCGTCCGGATGCTTGCGCGCGATATTACGAATTTCGAGCGCGAGTTTAGCGGCGGCGGCGAGCGCGTCACGTCGCGCGTTCATGGGTGTCGAGCCAGAGTGAGCTTCTTGTCCGTGAAAGGTTATGCCGTGGCGTTCCACGCCCTTGGTGCCTAAAACCACGGCCAGCGGAAGGCCGAGTTGTTCAAGCACGGGGCCTTGTTCTATATGCAGTTCAAGATATGCAGCGGCATTTTGCCGTTCTTTTCCAGCGTCAGCGAAGCGATCCATTTCTACGCCGCAACGCCGCAGCGCACCTTCCATTTTAATTCCGTCTCGGTCGGTGCGAACGCGGTCCGCCGAAATGGAATGCGTGCCCGCGAACGCTGACGATCCCAGCAGGCTGCGCCCGAAACGCGCGCCTTCTTCGTCGGCCCAGTCCACCAGGCGTATGGTGACCGGCGGCCGCCCGTTGAATTCCGAGGCAAAACGGCGAAGCACTTCGAGCGCAGCAAGAACATTGAGAGCACCGTCGAGCCACCCGCCATTAGGCACGGAATCCAGATGCCCGCCGAGAATCAGGGATTTTTTCGATTCGCCCGCTAACGTCGCCCAATTATTTCCAGCGGCATCGTAATGATGTTCAACCGAAAGTTCGGCAAGTTTTTTTGCAAACCACTCGCGTGCACGCAACCACGTGTCGGTCCAGGCTACTCGCTGCGCTCCGTTTTCATCACCGGTCAACGAGCGCAGTTCCTTTAGTTCGGCTACAGTCCGTTTGGGATCAAGAGGCATCGTGTGTTCGTTCAGAAATATGCTGGCTCGCGTTTCAGCAAACGCCCGCGGCCACGTTCGCCCACGAATTCTCCGTCTCTTACCTGCACCTTGCCGCGCACGGTAACTACCGAAGGGCGCCCTTCGATGGGCATTCCTTCGAACCCGTTGTAGTCGTTATTAACATGTTGCGTCTTTGCGCTGACGGTTCCGCGATAGCTGGTGTCGAAGACCACCAGATCGGCGTCGCTTCCAACTTCGATCGTGCCTTTGCGAGGAAACAGCCCGAAAAGTTTTGCCGCGCGGGTGCTGGCAATATTCACGAAGCGATCCAGATCGATGCGGCCTTTCTGAACCCCATAAGAGTAGAGAAGATTGACGCGATCTTCGATGCCCGGAATGCCGTTGGGAATATTCGTGAACGCATCCGCACCCAGCAGTTTCTGTTCGATGTCGAATGGACAATGGTCCGTGCCTACGGTATCCACGAGCCCCCGCGCGAGAGCGTTCCAAAGAACATCCTGATTGTGTTTGGCACGCAGCGGCGGGGACATCACATGTTTCATGCCTTCGACGCCAGGGCGTTCGGCGAACGACTTGTCCAGCAGCAGATGAGGAAGGACCGCTTCGACACTAAGGTGCACGCCGCGTTCCTTGGCAGCAAGAGCGGCATTGAGAGCTCTTTCACAAGACAGGTGAACCACATAGCCGGTGGCGTCGGTATTTTCAAGAAAAGTCGCAAACCGCCTTGTGCCTTCGGCTTCAACAGACTCGGGTCGACTCGGCTCGTGCCATTCCGGGCCGGTCTTGCCTTCAGCGATAAGTTGCGCCTGAAGACGCGCGACAAGCTCAGCGTTTTCGCAGTGCGCAGTGACGATCACGCCGAGCTTCTTCGCGAGCATCAGTGTTTGATACATTTCGCCGTCGTCGACGCCAAAGAAATGTTTGTACGCCAGGAAAATTTTGAACGAAGAAGTGCCGTCAGCCACAATTTCGCGAAGCTGCGATTCGGTCTCTTCGCCAAATTTCGTGACCGACATGTGAAACGCATAATCGCAAGCACTTTTCCCGTTGGCCTTCGATTTCCAGAGTTCATAGCCAGCCAGTGCGTCATCGGTGCGGTTCGGGCAACACATTTCGATATAAGTCGTCGTGCCGCCGATGAGCGCTGCAATGCTGGCCGTTTCATGCGTGTCCTTCGCGAAAGTGGCCATAAACGGAAGATAGATATGTACGTGCGGATCAGTGAAGCCGGGAAAAACAAGCTTGCCGGTGGCGTCGATGATTTCAGTGCCGGGTGGCACTTCAAGATTTTTGCCGATGCGCGTGACCGTTTCGTTTTCGGCGTAAATATCGGCTCGTATCCGGGAGCCGACAGTTACGATCTCCCCATTTCGGACGAGCAGGCCCATCGGGTACTCCTTCGGCAATTTTAGTGGATGCGGATCCCCATTTTTCGGCGGTAGCGCTCCATGTGATCCCAATCTTCCGCTACTTCAGGTTGCTTCGCGGTCAGCTGATCCCAGGTGACGGACGGACGATCGGGGGGCACTTCCACCATCTGAATGCAGTTTTCCACCGGGCAAATATTGAAACAGAGGCGGCAACCCACGCAATCATCTTCCCGAACAACAACGCTGGGCCGCGTCGAGACGGCTTCGACTCTGCCGTTAGACGATGGATCATAAGTCGCCGGAGTAGTTACGTGCCCCTGTTTATCGATCAAGTCGATGCACTGGTGCGCTGCGTCATTGCAGGCCACGTAGCACAAGTCGCAGCGAATACACTTTTGCTGATCGATACGCGCCACAACTTTGAAAGAAAGATCGAAATCCTTGAAGTCAGAAACCTGCCGGAGACTATGGCCGACAACATCTGGAATGGTGGCGAACTGTTTAGTGTCCATCCAGTTCGCCAATCCGTCGCATAAATCCTCGATGATACGGAAGCCGTAGTGCATCACGGCAGTACAGACTTGCAGGCTACTTGCGCCCAGAAGGAGAAATTCCGCGGCGTCCCGCCAGGTGGAGATGCCGCCCATGCCAGAAATCGGCAACCTCGAGCTGTGGACGACAGAATCGCGTCCTAGCGCGGCAAGCATATTCAGGGCGATTGGTTTAACTGCTGGACCGGCGTAACCGCCGTGGCCTCCTCTTCCAGCGATGCTTGGCGTGATATCCAACGTATCTAAGTCCACGCCCATGATCGAATTGACGGTGTTGATCAGAGAAATGGCGTTAGCGCCGGCTGCCACCGCAGCGCGCGCGGGCATGACAATATCAGAAATGTTTGGAGTCAACTTAACGATCACTGGAATTTTCGCGACGTCCATGACCCAGCTTGTGATCTCCTTGCAATATTCCGGCACTTGCCCGACGGCGCTGCCCATGCCGCGCTCGCTCATGCCATGCGGGCAGCCATAGTTCAACTCAATTCCGTCAGCGCCAGTGTCTTGAATTCGCCGGATAACGTCATGCCAGGCCTCCGGCTTGGATTCCACCATCGCGGAAACGATCACCGCGCGATCGGGCCAGGCCCGTTTTACCTCCGCAATTTCCCGAAGATTCAGCTCCATGGGCCGATCGGAAATCAGTTCGACGTTATTGATGGCCAGCATTTTTTCGTTGCCGTAGCGCCAGGTTCCATAGCGATTGGACACGTTCAGCACCGGTGCGCCAATGGTTTTCCAGACCGCGCCGCCCCAGCCCGCTTCGAACGCGCGGTGAATTTGCGCGCCAGAATTGGTCGGTGGCGCGGAGGCCAGCCAGAAAGGATTAGGCGAGCGAATCCCTGCAAAGTTGGTTCTTAGATCAGCCATGATTTACCAGCCTTTGGTAGATCGCACGAGCGGCGAGCTTACCATCCTGCACCGCCATAACTGTGGAAGCCGACCCGCGTGCACGAACGCAATCGCCTCCCGCGAAAATCCCCGGAGAACTCGTTTCAAAATTAGAATCGACGCGGATAAAACCTTTATCAGTTTTCAGATCGAGACGCGAAGCCAGTGACAATTTGTTCTGGCCGATGGCCTTAACGATCTGGTCGGCAGGCAAGAGCATATTAGAACCGGGAATCTCTTTGGGAGCAGCACGCCCGGATGCGTCCGGCTGGCCTAAAGCGATGCGAATACACTCGAGCCCTTTCACCACGCCATTTTCGTGATGCACTTTGACCGGTTTTGATAAAAACGAAACGGTGACTCCTTCGAGCTTCACGAAAGCGTATTCATGCGGGTATGCGGTCATTTCTTTTTCGGTCCGCCGATACAGCATGGTGACGCGTTCAGCGCCCAGGCGGTGGGCGACGGTCGCACAGTCAATAGCCGTGTTACCGGCGCCGATGACAATTACATCGCGGCCGACGTGCAGTTGCGCAGGCTGGAGTTTGCTTTGCTCGATGTATTCGAGTCCATCGAGTATGTAATTTTCTCCAGGAATTCCGAGTTGCGGCGAATTGCCGAGACCTACACCGATGAACACGGCGGCAAAATCCTTCTGCAAGTCCGCGACGGCAGGATCGACGCCCACTTCCTTACCAACTTCAAGCTTGGCACCGAGACGTTGGACCATGGCGACTTCGGCGAGCGCCACTTCCACCGGTTCGCGGAGCACGATGATGCCGTAAGTGGAGAGCCCGCCGGGCAGCTCACGTTTTTCGTACAGGGTCACAGAAACACCCAGCTTGGTGAGTTCGCCAGCGCAAGATAAACCCGCTGGTCCCGCGCCAACAACTGCCACTTTCTCGCCAATTGATTTTCCAGCGTGGAAAACGTCAATCTTTCGTCCATATACGTAATCCATCGCGTGCCGCTGCAGCCTGCCGATGGCGATGGGTTTGTGCTCCGAACCAAGCACGCACGCGCCTTCGCACAATTCTTGAACCGGGCACACGCGCGCGCAGGTAGCCCCAAGCAAATTGGACTCCAGAATGGTGCGTGCGGAGCCCAGTAAATTGCCGGTGGAAATTTTCTTAATGAATTTGGGAATGTCGATGTGTGTAGGGCATGCGTGTGTACACGGCGCGTCAAAGCACATCAAGCAGCGAGCCGATTCCGTGACCGCTTCTTGCTCGCTGAGGGGAGGAAGTAGTTCCTGAAGTGCCGAACCCGCTACAGTCACTAAGGGATTTTCGCTCAACAAGCCTCCAGAGGAACATTCATACCATATGTGCAGTGAGCGAATGGACAGAACTATTCACGCAAAGAACAGCACGAAAGAAGCTAAAGTCTTGCGCAATCCACGCAGTCATCGCGCGCCGCGTCGCGTGGTTTTCGGTTTGTGCATTTGCAGTCCCGCCTTGGCAAGCATCGGCGCAATCTCTGGATTTGACATGAACCACTTCCAAATTAGACCGGTCCGGTAATTTTCTACCATCACCGCAATCGGGGCCTGGTTCAGTCCCATGTAAATCGGCGATACCCAATGCTCGTGCGCATCAAACGCGTCTCGCGGTCCATAAATACCCCAGAGCCAGGTGCCCTCATCGCGATAAAAATGCTTCAAAGCGGCCATCGACGCTTCCGGGGTGTACGGAAACGAAGACAACGCCCCGGTCGTGGTCATGATCCCATGATCGTCTTCTTTGTCCGGCGCGCTGGGATTGTAACCGTCAGGACCATCGCTGGCTGTTAGCCCCCAGGACTCCGCCGAGTATCCCTCGAAATGTTTCGGGTTGGCGATGCAGTACGCCCGATTGATCCTGGCTATATTCCGATTATTCCTGAAATAATTCGTGAAGCGATCCGTGGCCGCATGCGGATCAAACCCCATATAAGAGTAGTGCGTAAAAAAAAGCGGCCCGCCGGTTCCCCAACCCACGTCCAGCTTGATTCCAAAATAAGTTTTCCCATTGGTGTAGCGAGGTCCCGGACGCGAATCGTCGATATAAGAACCGATCAACGCACGTTTTTGGTTCGCCCAACCGGTGTAATACAACTCTGGAGAAACGGCGTGCGTGGGCGAAGCCATCGCCAACAAATACACAATCATCGCTTCATTGAAGCCAGTCAGGCGGTTGCTGATGTGCCACGCAAAGTCCGGCGACCAATGCCAGAACAGCGCGTCCCCCTGAGGGCTTTTCTTATACCAATCCCACTCGACGTCTTCCCACAGTTTGGTGATGCGCGAAAAAAGCTCCGCTCCCTTCGGATCGTGGTCACCAGTATGATTATTCAATTCATGCTGTTGATCATTAGCAAAATACTGCCGCGCGGTTAGCAATCCTTCCATCAGAAAGGCCGTTTCGACCAGGTCTCCCCCGTCATCGACCATGTCAAAAACCGGCAATGTTTGGGCCGTGCGGCCGTCCATGAAATGCGACCACACCCCGTGATAGCGCGGCGCCTTCTCCAGAAAGGTCACAATCTTTAGCAACCGCTCCAGGCCCCGCTCACGCGAAATAAACCCGCGTTCCACGCCCACGATCAACGCCATGATTCCAAAACCACTGGCACCCGTGGCCACAATGCGGTCATCACCCGGAATATTTTCGAGTGAGGTACCGGAATCCGAGTGCGCACTTTCCCAATAATAGAGAAACGTTTCTTGCTGCAGCATGGTTAACAATTCATCGTCCGTAAACGGGTGGTCCGCTGTGCGCGCGGCAGCGTTGACCACGTCGGACGGTACTGACTCGCGATAATGGACATTTGAGGCCGTCAGGCGGTAATAAAATTTGTTCCCTCCGAGTCCAATAAAATCCGTATAACGCGTAATTCCACGTACTTGCATACCAACTGGCTGAAAGGTTCGGCCGTCTTCCGAACGGTAGATGATGTAGCGTTCGAACCCAGCCTCCGGCCGCAAATTCGTAACAGCAGCAGAAGAGGTGTTTTGCGTATTATTTCCCGCGCCTTTGGAAGTCGAATCAGGGGCCTCCCAATGCAGGGAGATGTGGCGCTCGTAGCTTTTTGCAGTGAGATTTCGCGGCGCGGGAAGTGTCGACCTGCTTTCTGGTTGTTCGGCCTCATTCTCGCGCGCTGCGGTAGGCGGCAAAGATCTGGCAGCTGCGTTCTCGGAATCAATGCGAATTTCATCGATGACTAGCGTATGTTTTGCGCCATCGGACGCATTTTGGGAGAAAACTATAATTCTCAGGTTTTGTGCCGAAAAATCGTGGATCGAAGCCGTCACAAATCGCGATAGCGGGATCTTTACCTGCACCCAGCGCGCGGCGGGCAGGTCTCCCGCGAACTCTCCGAATGGCAATGGGCCTGAGAAATTTCTGCCTGCGTCTTCTAACCGCACCAGCGGGAGATCGGCCGCAGCAATCCCTTGCGCCGAGTAACACCATAAAAACAGCGTGTCGCCCTGGAATTGAATCCGGCGGTTACGAAAATTCACCACTCGAATTTCAGCGTCCCATCCCCCATTAACGGCCGATTGCCACGACAGTTGGAGCGCGTTCGGTGGGGTGACGAAGACTTTCGTGTTGACCGGCAGATGGCCGTGAACCAGTTCCAGCATGCTGGGCGCTGACGGTTTACCAGAACTGTAAAAATAGGTGTCGGGCATTAGGCTGTTATCGAAGAACGAATGGTTATAGTACTTAGTATCGCCATGGAGGGCTGGGGTGCCGCAGAGCAAGACGGCGAATGATCCCGCCAAAATCATGGGCCGTAAGCTCAAAAACTTATGTGTCCGCGCGACCACAGAATCCCTCATTTCACGAAATCGCTCTAGTGTTCTGATGATATAGCCTCACCTTTGTCCGTGACCGGAGAGGTAGGCCCGGCCCCGATAAGGCGGTAACTGAACGCAGGTCAATAGTAGGCATAGCAATATCAGTATTATCATTTATTGACGCCAAAAAAACAGATGCCTATACTCCTAAATATCAGATGTTAGGCAGTTTAGCTTGTCGAGGGCGCTGCTAATTCTGAATAGGAGTGTCACATGCCCTTCGGCAAGTTTGTTTTTCGCATTGCGTTTCTTCTCGCCTGCGTGACCGTAATCGTCACCGGAGTCCACGCCCAGTACCGCGCTGGTATCCAAGGGACCGTCCTGGATTCCCAAGGGAATTCGGTAGAAGGCGCGACCGTAACTTTAACAAACCAAGAAACTAACAAAGTATCCCAGAGCAACAGCAATTCGGCGGGAGTGTATAACTTCTTGGGCCTCCCTCCGGGCCGCTATCGACTAGATGCCGAAGCGGCCGGTTTTAAGAAAAAGACCTTTGAGAACGTCACTGTCGAAGGCGAACAGACCCAGAGCGTCAATATCAGTCTCGAATTGGGCGACGTGAATCAGACCGTCACGGTCACTGGCGATTCCGCCCCCGCCATCGATACCGAGACTGGCAACATCAGTGGAACGCTGAACAGCAGGGAAATTCAGAACTTACCGTCATTCGGTCGCGATCCTTTTCAACTTTTGCGGTTAGCTCCAGGTGTTTTTGGCGATGCCGCGCACGGTGCTGGTGGCGACTCCGCGAATACTCCGGGTAGTCAGGGACCAGGAGGCCCGCAAGGTACCGCCAGCATCTTTCAAACCGAAAACCAGGTACAAGTAAACGCCAATGGTCAGCGCAACACCGCGAACAGCTTCCAGGTTGACGGCGTCTCGGTTAACAGCCTGGATTGGGGCGGAGCCGCGACCATCACGCCAAACGAAGAATCCATCAAGGAAGTGCGCGTCACGGCCAACTCCTACGACGCACAGTTCGGGCGCACCAGCGGCGCACAAGTTGAAGTAGTATCGCAAAATGGCACCGACCAGTATCACGGAAGCCTTTTCCTCAAAATCGACCGTCCGGGCCTAAACGCCTACCAACGCAACTTCGGGCTGGGAACAAAGGCTGATCAGCGTGTTCCCCTCCGGTTTAATCAATATGGCGGCAGCGTCGGTGGACCCATTATCAAGCACCATCTGTTCGCTTTCTTCTCCTACGAGACGCTCAGAAATAACTCTGTAAACACGAACAACACTTGGGCTGAGACACCCCAATATTTGAAACAAGCTCCTGCAGGCAGCATTGCCAACAAGCTGTTGACCTTCCCCGGGGAAGGCACTGTCTCCAACACCATTATCCCCAGGACTTGCGAGCAGGCCGGTTTCAAGACGGGTGTCGATTGCAATCCCATCGGTACCAGTGGCTTGGACATCGGGTCGCCGATTACCACCGGGCTCGGGACTCACGACCCAACTTTTGGTCAAGCTGCTACCCCATTTGGTGTCGGAGGAGGCTTGGATGGCATACCAGACATCGTCTTCGTGCAGACTACCAATCCCACCCAAATTACTGCGACACAATATAACGGCCGCGTCGATTTCCAGGCCACTCACAGTGATCTCATCACTTTCAGCATGTACTATGTGCCGAACAATAAGACTGATTTCGTTGACAATGCACGCGCAGCGAACCTCTATCACTCGGACCGCACCAACGAAAGTGGCGCGCTGCTGTGGCAGCACACCTTCGCTCCCACGCTCATCAACGAAGCACGTTTTAACGTGTCTCGTTGGTATTTCGATGAACTGAAGACCAATCCCCAGCAACCATTTGGGTTGCCGGAGGATGTTCTCAACAGGTCCCTGGGTAATATAGGTGGATTCACATTCATCTTTGGCCCCCACGGTCCGGGTATTTTCTACAAGACTTCCTACAACATTCGCGATACCGCCACCAAAGTGTTGGGTAGCCAGACCCTAAAGGTCGGGGTCGACATTTATCGCGATCAGAACACTGTTACCAATGCCGGAGGTGCAATTCCACAGTATTTCTTCAACAATCTTTGGGATTTGGCCAACGACGCACCCATACAGGAGAATGCCAACTTTAACCCTCTGACCGGCGCGCTCACCCAGACCAAGCACTACTTTCGCGCCAACAGTTATGCCGCTTTTTTTCAGGACGACTGGAAGGTCAAGTCCAATCTGACTCTTAATCTCGGATTGCGTTGGGAGTACTTCGGTCCACTTTACGAAAAGCATAACAATCTCGATGTTGCCGTTCCCGGTGCCGGAGCTGCCGCCCTTACAGGCGCAACCATCCGCATAGGCGGCGATTTGTATAACGCCAGTTATCACAACATCGGTCCCCAGATTGGCTTTGCCTGGAGTCCGAGGTCGTTTCCCCTGTTGCAGCAGGATTTCAACAATCGTCTAGTGATTCGCGGCGGATTCGGTATTGGTTACAGCCGCATGGAACAGGCCATCCTGCAAAATGGGAGTAGCAATCCACCGCTGGTCGCGGGCGACAATCTGTTTGGTTCGAACGTTATCTACGCGGCGTCGAGCGATCCGCACAACCTCAACGGTTTCCCCAGCAACCCGAATACGATCTTCGCTATCAATCCGACGACTAACCTCCCTGCCAGCGGTGCGCCTGTGAGCCTGGTGGGTTTTGACACCAATTTGCCTACTCCAGTTACGTACCGTTATTCGCTGGAAACGCAATATGACATGGGTCACGACTGGGTGGTTTCAGTTGGTTACCAGGGAAGCCTAAGCCGTCATTACACGCGTAACCAAAATTTTAATCTTGTTAATTTCGCTAACCTAAACCCCCAAATTCAAAATTTCCAGCGTTTCACTAACGACGCCAACGGCTCTTACAATGCGCTGCTTACGGAGGTTCAGCATAAGTTTTCCCACACCTTCCAGATCGATGCGCAATACACGTTTGCTAAGGCCCAAGACAACTATTCCGGAGACTTCCATGGGGATTTCGACAATGGTGCGGATCCATTTAACCGTCAAGCTGACTTCGCTCCCGCTGACTACGACGTGAGGCACAATTTCAAGCTATACGGAATCTGGACTCCGCGCTTTTTCCGGGGGGACAATAACTGGCTTGAAAAAGTTGTTGGCGGCTGGACCATTACTGGCATCATCAACGCCCATACCGGGTTTCCATGGACGCCCTACTATAACGTGCAGGTGCAAGGCGCGCCCAACGCTTGTAGCTTGGTATACGCGAATAGCAATTTCTGCACCGTGCGACCGGGAGCTTACCTCGGAGGCGCGGGTAAGGATTTCAGCAACTCGGGATTTGAACCGACTACAACCAACTTCCCGAACAGCTCTCTTTCCTACTTCGCTCCTCCAACCTTTGTGAATGTTGACGCTCCTCCGCCGTCGCCGGGTGTGGCTCGCAATTCTTTCCGCGGGCCGCGTTACTCCTCCATCGATGCCACGTTCGGGAAGGCTTTCGGATTCCCCCACATGCCTGTTTTGGGTGAAAACGCCAAACTCGATTTGCGCGTGAACTTTTACAATCTATTCAACCAGCTTAATTTCATCCCACTCGGCCCGCAGAACATAGGCACCATTCAGCTCACACCCGGTCCGGGCGGCACAGTTACCAAAGAGACGGTAACCGGGGCAAACGGCTCCTTCGCATCAGGCACTGGTAACGGTGCCCTCGGGGGTCGCGTCATTGAGGCACAGGTTCGCTTTAGTTTCTAACGCGGGCACTAAATAAATCGTACGAACACCTCGATTTCGTCGAGGAACCAGGAAGCGGCTGGGATCGAAAAATCCAGCCGCTCTTTTTTTGCATACGTCAATTCGGCGTATCATCCTTATTTCCTGAATTAGGACGCATGAATCCGTGTGACCGAATGGCAGCCCTCTTCCATCGTTATGGCGTGGATACCGATTGAGATGTGCGATGCGTGGTAAGGCGTGCGTCATCGGAGCCGGCCCTAACGGGTTGGCTGCCGCTATTGTTCTGGCTCAGGCCGGGCTTCACGTGGATGTGCTGGAAGCGCAAGCTCAGCCGGGCGGAGCGGCGCGCACGATGGAATTGACTCTTCCCGGTTTCAAGCACGACTTTGGATCAGCAGTTTACCCACTCGGCGCAGGCTCGCCATTCCTTTCCTCATTGCCACTGAGCGAACATGGCCTGGAGTGGATTCACTCGCCCGCTGCTTTGGCGCATCCACTTGATGACGGCACCGCCGTGATGTTGGAACACAGCCTGAATCAAACCAGCGCTTCTCTAGGCATCGACGGAAAAGCCTGGGATCAGTTGATGCGACCGTTCGTCACGCATTGGAAAGAATTCGCTCCACAGACACTCGGCCCGGTTTCCTTCCTTCCCAGAAATCCATTGCTGATGGGGCGATTTGGAATGTTAGCACTGCAGTCAGCTCAGTCCTTAGCTCGCCGATTCCGCGACCAAAGAACCCGTGCACTTTTCGCGGGCTTGGCCGCTCATTCTTTCCTCAGCTTGGACGAACCATTGAGTTCAGCGTTCGGAATTCTCATGGCAGTCCCAGCGCACGTGGTCGGCTGGCCGATCCCTCGGGGCGGCGCACAATCCATCACCGAAGCACTATGCGGAGTTCTCGCGACTTTCTCAAGCAAGGTCAGCGTTTCATCACCGGTCCAAAATCTGGCGGCGCTCGAGAATTATGACCTGACCCTCTGTGATCTGACTCCGCGGCAACTGCTCAAGGTTGGCGAACAAAGATTATCTGGTAGCTACAAGCGGCAACTGCTGAGCTACCAGTACGGTGCCGCTGTCTTCAAAGTGGATTATGCGCTGAATGCTCCTATCCCATGGAAGGCTTCAGATTGTGCCCGAGCGGCGACGGTACACCTCGGCGGGAGCTTTGAGCAGATTGCTGAATCGGAAAAGGCCGTGCGATGCGGAGGCCAGCATCCCGACCGGCCCTTTGTTCTACTGGCGCAACCAAGTCTGTTCGATAGCTCCCGCGCTCCCGCAGGTAAACATACTGCGTGGGCTTATTGTCACGTCCCGAATGGTTCGAAAGTAGACATGCTTCAGAAACTTGAGGATCAGATTGAGCGCTTCGCGCCCGGATTCCGCGATTGCATTCTGGCCCGGCGCATTTTTTCCCCCGCAGACCTCGAAAGTATGGACGCTAATCTCGTTGGCGGCGACATCGGAGGCGGAGTCATGGACCTTCGCCACTTTCTATTCCGGCCGACGCGTCAGCTATATGCCACTTCAGCGCGCGGCGTTTATATATGTTCCTCATCCACTCCCCCGGGCGGCGGAGTACATGGCATGTGTGGTTATCACGCTGCGAAGATGGCGCTGATCAGGTTGAAGCGTAATTAACTCAAATCAGTTTCATCGGCTGATAAAATGGCCAGCTTTAGTGTCGTGGCTGCACGTTGGGCGCTTCAACCGCGCGGATATTTCCATCGGCATCGCGTTCGATCGTCGGTGCGTAAAGTCCCAGTAACCGTCGTCGCCACCACAATCCTGTCGCGCGTTTCTCAGCCATCGTCGTAAACCAATATTGCCAAAGTACCGCGCGCACCTGGCGCGGAGGCTTCTGCGGAAACGGGTTCTCCTTAAAAAGATTGAGCACGTCGCCGTCGTTCGAAAGCAAACGAACTTCTGTCCTGGGCACGATGGGATATTCTTGCCATGAGCCCAGTGAAGCGAACCACAAATTCCAATCGAACCGTGGTTGATAAGGAGCATAAATCCCCGGCGGCTTAGCCGGATCCTGTGGTTTATAACGAAACGGGTAAGTCACCCAGTTCTTCCCATCGTCAGAACCCTGGAACTCAATCTCGTACCGACCACCCGTCATGACCGCAAAAAGCCCGTATCGATTGGCGATGCGAAAAGGTTCAAGGGCCACGACAGGCCAAGTCGGCACAGGCACGGGGGCCACCATCCACATCAATTCCGCCACTGTGGCATAAAAAATCCAGACAAATAGGAAGCCGATAACAAATAGCTTGGCGATTTTAAGTTGGTGGCGGAAACCTTCAGAAGCTTCCGATTGGCTCTGCTCGAGTGCAGTTTCCCGTGAAAAAGATTGCTTCCATCTCTGCGGCAAAAATCGCATCAAAAATTCATCATCCAGCAGCAAGACCCCCAACGCCAGCACCAGATAATTCAAAAAAGTGTAATTCGCCGTGAAAATAACACCGAGCTCCCAGGGAGTCACAATAAAGAAACACACGATACGCCAGCGGCGTGGCAAAAATAGCATCCACACCAGAACCAACTCGAGCGCGAGCGTGGCGAACGCTGTCGAAGCATGGAACCAGTGTGGTAAATGCTGCATATACCAGCCGATCCAGGTGGGCAGCGGACCATTCTGATAATATTCGTCCATCGCGGTGAAGTGACGCCACTGCGGATCCCCGCTCATAATTTTCGCCACGCCGGACTCGAAGTAGATGCGAAACCATTCCCATTGCAGCAGGAACAGGCTCGCGCGCGATGGTGGCGATGCCCGCCCAAATCCAGGTCGTAGTCCGGACGGCGCAAAGAAAAGGGAGATAAACCCCGCTTCCAGCAACATGCCGTCTGACTGGTAACCTGAAAAATCCTGCGCTGCGGCCACAAAAGACAGGAACCACACGAAACAAATCGCCAGCATCCCGCGCGGCCACAGATTCAACACCAACAGCAATGAAGCGCCCATGCCAATCCAGCACAAAGCCGTCAAGATATGCGGGCCACTCGAAAACCACAGCACGGTAGGGGCAAACCATATACCCCGTGTGTGTCCGAAGGTATGCGCTACTGCGTGCAGATATTCATTTTCGGGAAGAATTCCATTTGGCCCGATGAGCCCACGGATTTGAAATACTAGGGAGAAGAACGCAGAAAAATAAATACAGCCTAACGCCCGCAAAAACAGCCATCGCGGAATGAGGCGGTCAGCGGCGCCATGCTCCGTGTCGAATAACCATCGAGTGGCGCACGAGAGCCATTCCATGATCGCTAACAATTATGATACGAACGGGCAGAGACCTGAAAGGCGGTGGCATCGTCCCAATCTGTTAGCACGTCAACTTCGATCACGGTTTATTTGGAGCTTCGATCTGGGACTTGGTGATCCTGCCGGAGACTTGCGCAGGGCTCGGGAGCTCTGAGCGGTCCCATCCCCCGCCGAGCGCCTGAATCAATTGCACGGAAGCAGTCATCGCCTGAGTGCGAAGCGAAGCCAGGTTTTGCTGGCTGGAGAGTAGCGTGGTCTGCGCTACCAGAACATTTAAATACGTATCGACGCCGGTATAGTAGCGCGCGTTCGCCAGTTCCAGAAAGCGTTCCGCGGATTTCTCGGCTTCTTGCTGCAGCTCGATTTGCTGGGACAAAATGCGCACCGTGGCCAGAAAGTCTTCGACCTGTTGAAACGCGGTGAGCACCGTTTGCCGGTAGCCGGCTACATTTGCGTTGTAAGTAGCTTCAAACTGCAGCACCGTCGCACGCCGCAGTCCTGCATCAAAAATGGTTTCCGACACCGAAGGACCTACGGACCAGAAGCGGCTCGAATAAGAAAGAAGATTTGTTAGCGAGGAACTCTCAAAGCCCCCGCTCGCGCTGAGCGTCAAATTCGGATAATACGCTGCCACCGCAACTCCGATCTGCGCATTGGCAGCGGCCATGCTGCGCTCGGAAGCGGCAATGTCCGGCCTGCGTTCCAGAAGTTGGGACGGCACTCCGATTGGAATCGCCGGTGGAGCTTGGTCCAGCGGCTTAACCGGAAGCGAAAATGTGGATGCCGAGGTGCCAATCAGCAGCGCGATGGCGTGTTCGAATTGCGCGCGCGCAATACCTAGATTTGCACCCGCGGCTTCGGCGCTCTGCAATGCTTGTTGCGCTTGGACCAGCGAAATCTCATTATCGATTCCGGTCTCAAACCGTGCCCTTGTCAGCTCAACTGATTTTTTATCCGCTTCAATAGTTTCATCAAAGATCTTCCGCAAGGCGTCCTGGCCGCGCAGTTCGAACAAAAAAATCGCCAGGCTGGCTTGCTCAACCAGCCGCTCGTTTTCCAGGTCAGCGGCACTCAATTGTGCATTGTACTGAGCAGCGTGAATCTGGCTACGAATCCTGCCCCACAGATCCGGCGCCCAGGTAATGTCAGCAGGAAGTGCGAAAAGTGTGGTTTGCCGGCCGGCCGTTGTTGTGCCCGTACCGGTTCCGCCTGTTCCTGTGGTCGCTGTCAAATTTCCGGTATTGCCAGAAGATTGCGATCGTGAAATGGAGGGGTTAGTTCCTATCGTGGGGTAAAGTTGCGAGCGCGCCTGCGCAACCAGCGCGCGAGCAGCCATGAAATTCTCGAAAAATTGCTTGATGTTCTGATTGTTGATGTTCAGCTGTTCTTCCAGCGAATTCAGCTCGGGATCATTGAAAATTTCCCACCACTTCCCGCGCAGCATTGCATCCCTTGGTTCCGCCATTTTCCATGGGCCCGGATCCTGAACCTGCGTAGGCGATTCCTTATACGAAGGAGGCGGCGGCTGAGGAGTGGCCTCTGGCCGGTGATATCGCGGGCCGACCATGCATCCGGCAAGACAGAGTGCCGCCATTGCAGGAAGAAGTAAAAAGTTCGGGCGAGTATTTTGCATATCTATAGTTTTCAAACTAACCGGCCGCGGAAGGTTCCGCACTTGCCGGATTAAATGTGTCGCGCGGTTTCCCCAACATGCGGAGCCGTAGGCGATCGAGCGTGAGATACACCACAGGAGTGGTGTACAGAGTGAGCAGTTGGCTTACGATCAATCCTCCCACAATGGTGATTCCCAGCGGCCGTCGCAGCTCCGAACCTGTGCCCCTGCCAAACGCCAACGGCAGAGCCCCGAATAGCGCGGCCATCGTAGTCATGAGAATGGGACGAAAACGCAGCATGCAAGCTTCGAAAATTGAGTCTTCCGTGCTCTTGCCGCCGCGTTCTTCTTGAAGCGCGAAATCAATCATCATGATGGCATTTTTCTTCACGATGCCAATGAGCAGCACGATGCCAATGATAGAAATGATGTTTAGATCCTGCTTGAACAACATGAGCGCGAGCATGGCGCCCACGCTGGCCGAAGGCAGGGTGGAAATGATGGTGAGCGGGTGGACCAGACTCTCATACAAAACGCCAAGCACGATGTACACCGCGAGCAGCGCCGTCAAAACAAGGATAGGTTCCGAGCTCAGCGATTGTTGATAGGCTTGTAGCGTGCCCGCGTAAAAACCACGAAGTGTGGAAGGCGCGCCGATACGCTGCTTCATCTGGTCAATGCGCAGCGTAGCTTCGCTCAAGGAAACACCGGGCGAAAGATTGAAAGACACCGTCACGGATGGAAACAGGCCGGTGTGATTGATAGCCAGCGGCGTCGTATTGGCCTGGCTCTTGGCCATCGTAAGAAGTGGCACATCGCCGGTTGGCGTAGGGTTAGTTCTTGCCGCTTGGTGAAAATAAATATTCTTAAGGCCATCCGGAGTCTGCGAAAACTCCGGAGCGACTTCCAGAACCACATAATACTGGTTCAATTGTGTATAGATGATGGAAACCTCGGATTGCCCAAACGCGCTGTAAATCCCGGAATCCAGGGATTGCGCCGTTTGCCCCAGCTTCGCAGCGGTCACGCGATCGTAGTTCAAACGGATATCCAAACCTCCGTTTTGCTGATCGGAGTTAACATCCTGCAAGCCAGGAAGTTTTTTCATCTCCGCGAAAACTCTTGGTCCCCAGGTAGCCAGATCGGAAACCGTGTCGGATTGAATCGTGTATTGATACAGCGCCGCGCTGCCTCGTCCACCGATGCGCAGATCCTGCGACGGCTGCAGGAAGGCGGAAGCTACCGGCAGACGATTTAATTGCGGACGAATGCGGCCGATGACCTCCGCTGCGCTAATCTTTCTTTCATTGAGCGGCTTAAGCGCAACGAAAAGATTTCCGGTGTTGGTGGCCCCGCCGCCGCCGGTGAAAGCGATCACATTAGCGACCGCAGGGTCGTTCTTTATCACCGCTTCAATCTTCTGGATGGCATCGTTCATGGCTGGAAACGAAGAATCTTGCGACCCCTGCACGGCGCCGCCCATGGCCCCAGTGTCCTGTTGAGGAAAAAAGCCCTTAGGAATTTTTATGACCAGCGCGACGTTCAAAGCGATAGTCAGAAAGAGAACAGTCAGGGTAAGAAATGAATTGTCCAGCACCCAGTGCAGGCTGCCGCGATACCACGACAACATGCGATCAAAAAATCTCTCCATCACCATGTACACACGGCCGTGTTTCT
>Ga0209526_10000386_pt1 | contig 28186 bp, 25 predicted proteins | sample JacPinW_OM2H0_M1_FD_188566 | JGI IMG/M metagenome (GOLD analysis project Ga0209526, IMG submission 188566) | Forest soil microbial communities from Algoma, Ontario, Canada - Jack Pine, Ontario site 1_JW_OM2H0_M1 (SPAdes) (version 2) | ecosystem: Environmental > Terrestrial > Soil > Boreal... | reverse complement strand
TAGAACACCACAATGCGGCGTGAAATCGCTGGTCTTGCAAAGCACCGCATTTCCGGCAGCCACCGCCGCGATGATCTGACTCATCGGGATTGCCAACGGATAATTCCAGGAGCTGATGATGGCCAGCACACCCAGCGGTCCGTAGTGCAAGGAACCGCTTTTCGCCTTTGCCGCCAAATTGTGGTGCGAAAGTTTTTCAGCCCGGAGCAGGGATGGCCCTTGCTTCGCAAAATACTCCGCCGTATCCAGGGCCACAAACAGGTCCGCAAATTTCGCCTCTACGCGAGGCTTACCGGACTCACGGACCACCGCATCGGTCAGCGCATCTGCACTTTCTAAGATTTTTGCCTTTAGGACCGCAATCCGCTCGCAACGCTTCTCGACAGATAGTTGCGACCACTGAATCTGTGCTGCGCGGGCCTTAGCCAACAATTGCGGGACAGCCAGGGAGGGCGTCCGCTCGAACTCTGCAGTAACACGTCCCGTAGCGGGATCAATCGACGGCAGTGTGTCGACTGTCAGTGTGGTAGCAACCATACCTGTGATTCTAGCCGAAACTTCTGTCTATTTTCAGCCGCGACCCGCGGACGCCTTCGAAAGCTTCCATCAACTTTCTACTCCCAGCTATTCGGTTGGACCGTTAGCGCTCCCCAATGCCATGAACGATCGCCGCACCTAGAGACCACGCATGGAGCACAAGCGAGCCGCGTGTTTACGCGGCAATCCGCTTGGCCAAAGGCCAGGATGTCCTCAACCGCGAAAGGGCTCGTCCTGCTCCACACGCACCATGTACAAGCCTTGGGGTGGCACGGTCGGTCCAGACTTAGACCGATCTTTCAATTCATAAAGCGCATCAATATCGGCGGGCTTCAACTTTCCGCGCCCGACATCCAAAAGCGTACCCACCATCTTACGCACCATATAGCGCAAGAACGACCGCCCGTGGACCGTGAACCACAATTCCTCTCCATCGTCAGTCCGTTTCAATTCCGTCGAGAAAATCTCCCGGACCATATTTCGTTCTCTGTCGTCGTCCTCAGAGCCTGTCGAAGCTGCAAACGAAGTGAAATCGTGCGTGCCCGCAAAGCGCACCGCTGCTTCGTGCATCGCATCTTCATCGAGCGGGAACGGATAGTGGAGAACGTACCGCCAAAGAAAAGGTGGCACGACTTTTCCACGGTACATCCGATACCTGTAGATTTTTCCCTTTGCGGACCAACGAGCGTTGTAGTCCGGCCCGGTCTCCTCCGCACCGACAATCCGGATTCCTGCCGGAAGTAATGCATTTAGCGCTCGCTGAAACTCCGTCGCGGAAAGTCCCGACCGCGTTCGGAAGCTACCGACTTGTCCCAAAGCATGAACACCCGCATCCGTCCTGCCTGCGCCGTAAAGCTGAATGTTCTCCTGCGTCAGGCGCCGCAAGACGGCAACAATCTCGCCCTGCACTGTAGGTTTACTGGCCTGAATCTGCCAGCCGTGAAAATCCGTCCCATCGTAGGCAATCGTCAGTTTGAAATAGTGCATGCTGGATTCAGTTTGTCGGGAAAGGGAACAGGTTGGCTCGCTCGGGTTGTGCTCTTGCAATGCAGCGGTGTGGCACGGCTCATTCTAGGAGGCGGAACGTGCGTACCTGCTACCCGGTTTTATCGCCACACTTCCCTGGCGGCACATAGGGCAATCCTCTTCCTCGTAATTCTCGATCGCAAATTCGAGCAGAGCGTTCGACTCCACAGGAAACTCGATCTTCCCACCGCTGCGATCGATCAAAGCGCCGGCGGCAACTACACGACCTCCGGCCTCTTCGACTACGCCGATCGTTTCCTGCGTCGATCCGCCCGTGGTCCACACGTCCTCTACCACGAGAACATGTTGCCCTGGCTGCAGAGTAAATCCTCGCCGCATGGTCATCGTCCCGCTGCCATCGCGCTCTACGAACATTGCCGGTACGCCTCCCGCAAGGGGATCTTTTCCCGCGGGCAAGGCACGCGCGACCTCCTGCCCGATGATTACGCCACCCAACGCAGGAGACACGACTGCGTCGATCTTTGCATCGGAAAAGAGCGCGGCCAAGGCGTGTCCAAGCCTTTCGGCAAAGCGCGGATATTGCAGTACAAGGGCGCACTGCATATACGTGCTGCTGTGAAGACCGCTGGACAATTGAAAGTGCCCATGGCGTATGGCCCCCGCCGTCTCGAACATGTGTAAGAGTTCTTCTCGCGTTAACATATGAAACTATCCCTATGCGCTTCTAAACGTCGAATTGTCAGCAGCCTAGCTGCCAGGGGATTCGTTGTCAAGAAATCCGGCGCCTGCTAGACTGCCACTTTCGTCTTTCTGGTGCATATTTTTCGGTTCAGCGCCTTCCAGCGCCCTTTCCGGATGAAACAATTCCCTAGCCGGGAACGTTACTACATCAAGAGTTCTCGGGTGCGCCTCGAAAGTGTTTGCTGTTCCAAGTCTAAAGGTGAGGAAACAAATGATGAAGCCGTTCGCAAGACCGCTGCTCGCCGCTGTGCTCGCAGGCATCCTGGCAGGCGCGCCCGTCTCGCCCACGTTCGGTCAGCAGCCATCGAGTACACAGCAGCCTTCTTCTTCGCAGCAGCCTGTTCCTCCACCAGCCCTTCACCCGGCGGCGCAAGGGGGAGTCCCGATTTCTCTGGGTGTGTCCAAATACAACTATTCGCACGCTCCCAAACCCTTCCCTAACATCGTCGCGCCTTATCTGGCCCAATATGTCGATCCGGGCGTGCTCACGAATTCGCCGCGTCTCGACCAGTTGATTCACGACGGCAAGATGGAGCTCAGTCTACAAGACGCCATCGCCCTGGCCCTTGAGAACAGCATGGATATCGTCGTCCAGCGCTACAACCCCTGGATGGCAGACGCTGGTCTGCTCAAGACGCGAGCCGGCGGGTTCGGTTATGGGGTACCAGGAGCAGTTTTCGCGGGTTCCACCGCGAACCTCCCGTCGCTATTCTATGACCCGCTACTGACGCAAGTCTTTGCCTACGACAGCAGAATAACTCCCATCAACAACCCCTTCATCTCTGGGACCGGCGGCACCGGGGGCGGCCAAACTGGAAAACCCTTTGGACTCGCGTCGCACACGGCGCAATACAATACGCAATATCAGCAGAGTTTCGCGACTGGCACGTCGGTAACCGCGACCTGGGATAACGCACGCGCCTCCTCGGCCGCGGCAAACTTCTTCAATCCCTATGTGCAATCTTCGCTGACCATCGGTGTCCAGCAGCAACTTCTTGCTGGCTTCGGACGCTTTGTGAATCGTCGCAACATCCTGATTGCCGAAAATAACCGCAAAATTGCCGATCTGGCTTTCACGCAGCAGGCCATCACCACAGTTACCAACACCGTGACCGCCTACTGGGAGCTCGTTTACGCCCGCGAAAACGTTCAGGTGCAGCAGAAGGCTGTGACTGTTGCCGAGAAACTTTATAACGACAATAAAAAGCAACTTGAGATCGGCACCATGGCTCCTCTGGATGTCACCCGGGCCGAGTCGGAACTCGCTACCGACAGGCAGAACCTGATCGTGGCGCAAACTACTCTTCTTCAGGACGACCTTGTCCTAAAAAATGACATCTCCAAGGATCCCACTGCTTCGAATCTGCTCACCGTCGAGATCATTCCTACCGACAGACCATCTAGCCCGGAATCGATCGAAACAATTTCCTTTGAGCAGGCTGTCAAGGAAGCTCTCGCCAAGCGGCCGGAAATTCAAGAACAATATCTCAACCTGAAGAATGCCGACATTGACGTGCGGGCCACAAGAAATGCGCTTCTTCCCACAGCGACCCTAAGTGCTCAATATGGCTCCTTCGGGCTGGCCGGAAACGCCACCCTTCTCGGACCAGCAACCATTGCGGGTCCCAACACCGGCTTGCCGATACTGGATGCCAACGGAAATCCCGTGACCATCACCGAAGCAGGGGTTCAGGTTCCCATTTATCAGCCGCTAACCTCCAGCGCTGTTTCTGGCACCGTTAAACAAGGCTTTGGCACCGCGCAGTCACAGATCTTTCACAACAGTTTTCCTGACTATAACGTCGCGCTCAGCCTGAGCATCCCCATTCGCAATCGCTCCGCACAAGCCGACAATCTACATGCGCAGCTCACCAGGCGTCAGATGGAGGCGCAAACCCAACAGATCAAGAACAACGCTTTGCTGGACGTTCGCAACACGACTATCGCCCTCCAACAGGATCGCGCACAGGTGCAAGCCGCCAGCAAGGCACGCGAGCTTCAACAGCAGACTTTTGACGCCGAGCAGAAGAAATATCAACTTGGTGCCTCCACGGTATACAACGTCATTCTCACGCAGCGCGATCTCATCACCGCGCAAGGTACCGAATTGCGCGCGCTGGCAAATCTTGCCGAAGCCAAGGCTAATTACGAGCGTGCCCTCGGTCGCACGCTGGACGTCAACAGCGTTACGATCGCAGGAGCAAAGAAGGGGGAGATCGAAAGAGACACCCTCATCCCCGGCACCCTGAATGGCCAGGTCATCGGCACGGAAGAACTTTTCAGAGCGCTCGACAAGGCCAACGACAAGACCAACAGCGCCACCGAGCCCAAGAATGGCAACACTACCGGCAACGGCAAGAACGACGCCCAGCGCTAGTGTGGGAATCAGCAGGAAGCGGGTCGACCTGGCCCTCGCCTTCTTTGCGACGGGTCCATCCAAGGACGCCACTCCCTTCTCCCGCTTGCTCGCTGCAAACGTTTCCAATAGCATTCTGTTTTGTACCGCTCGCTGGGTCTCCGTCCTGCCCTGTCGCGCGAACTTCGTCGGCGTTCTTGCACCGCTAGAGGCCAGGTCATGAGCGAATCCAAAACCAAATCTGCTTTGGGCACCCCTGGCCCTGGCCACTCATCCAAATCCGCGCTCGAAAATTGGGAGAAAAATACTCTCCAACCAACGCTTCAGAAGAGTCCCGAGCTCCAGAAGGAATTTACCACCGTCTCGGGCTATCCGATCCGGCGCCTTTACACACAAGAAGATTTGGCCGGATGGAATCCCGACCGAGATCTGGGGCTTCCTGCGGAGATCCCATACACGCGTGGCATCCACGCGACGATGCACCGTGGTCGCCTGTGGACGATGCGCCAATTCGCCGGGTTTGGCGCTGCGGAAGACACCAACCAGCGTTTCCGCTACTTACTCTCCCAGGGTCAAACCGGTCTCTCAACTGCATTTGATCTACCCACCCTGATGGGCTACGACTCCGATCACTCCCTCGCCGAGGGTGAGGTGGGCAAGTGCGGCGTGGCGATCAGCTCGCTTGCCGACATGGAAGTCCTATTCGATCAGATCCCGCTGGCAAACGTCACCACCTCGATGACCATCAATTCGCCGGCAGCCGTAATTTGGGCTATGTATCTGGCCGTTGCGGAAAAGCAAGGCGCCGACTGGAAAAAAATCTCCGGAACGCTGCAGAACGACATCCTCAAGGAATACATCGCACAAAAGGAATATATCTACCCGCCCGAACCGTCCATTCGGCTGGTAATAGACACCCTCGAATTCGGTGCCAGGCACACACCGAAGTTCAACCCCATTTCCATTAGCGGCTACCACATCCGTGAAGCGGGCTCCACCGCAATACAGGAGCTCGCGTTCACGCTGCGCGATGGCATGGAGTACGTCGAATGGGCCATGCGGCGTGGATTGAAGGTGGACGAATTTGGCCCGCAGCTCTCTTTTTTCTTTAATGCGCACAACGACTTTTTCGAAGAGATCGCCAAATACCGTGCCGCGCGCCGCATCTGGTACAAAGTGATGAACGAACGCTACAAAGCCTTGAATCCCCGCTCATGGCAACTCCGCTTCCACACCCAAACGGCCGGTTGTACGCTCACCGCGCAGCAGCCGATGAACAACGTCGTGCGTACCGCGCTACAAGCGCTTGCTGGCGTACTTGGCGGCACGCAATCCCTCCACACGAATTCCCTGGATGAAGCCTGGGCACTACCCACCGAATATGCCGCTACCATTGCCCTGCGCACCCAGCAGATCATTGCTCACGAAACCGGCGTAACCAACACCGTCGACCCTCTAGGCGGTTCTTACTTTGTGGAAACCCTGACCAACGAAGTCGAGCGAGGTGCCTGGGACTACATCCGCCGAATCGATGCCATGGGTGGCATGGTGGCTGCGATTGAACGGGGCTATCCGCAGCGGGAGATCTCCGAAGCGTCGTATCAATTTCAGATAGCGGTGGACAAAAAAGAAAAAATCATCGTCGGCGTAAACGATTTCACCTCTAAGGAAAAGCCCCTCGAAATTCTCCAGATCGACGAAACCGTAGGGCGTCGCCAACGAGCGCGCCTCAAGGAGCTACGCACGGACCGTTCCTCCTCCGAAGTCGACCGCCGCCTCAACGCCCTCCGCAAAGCATGCGAAGGCTCAGAAAATCTCATGCCCTTCATCTACGACGCTGTAAAGTGCTACGCTACGCTGGGCGAAATCTGCGCAGCCATGGGCGCGGTCTTCGGCACCTACGAAGAAGTCGCCATCACCTAGCAGTGGTCCTGGGGCGTGTTGTTCTCGAACTGAAATCGGTGGATAGCTTTTCTCCCATTCACGATTCCATTATGATTACCTAACTCAAGCTGTCAGGACACCATTTGGGTCTTTTAATCAACTTCCATGTTCAGATTCTCAAGGATGGTCTAAAGCCGGTGGTTGTTTAACGAACTTCCACCACAGAGGACACAGAGGGCACAAAGAAATGCCTGAAAAGAAAATCCGCGTGCTAATCGCCAAGCCCGGTCTTGATGGCCACGACCGCGGCGCAAAGGTCATCGCCCGCGCCCTGAGAGACGCTGGCATGGAAGTGATCTACACTGGCCTGCGGCAAACCCCGGAGATGATTGCCTCCGCCGCTGTCCAGGAAGACGTCGACGTCATTGGCCTCTCCATCCTTTCCGGTGCTCACAATACCCTCTGCCCGCAACTCATGAAGCTCCTCCACGAAAAGGGTATGGACGATGTCACCGTCCTCGTCGGCGGTATCATCCCGGAAGCCGACATCCCCGCTCTCAAACAGTCCGGCATTTCCGGAATTTTTCTTCCCGGCACCTCCACGCAAGACATCATCGATTTCATCCAAAAGCGCCTTGCGCTGCCACATTGAAACTACTTCCTCTCCTCTCCTACCCGGTTTTCCAGAAAAGCTCGCTCGAACTTCACTCGGGTATACAGGGTCTGAAACCCTCGCCGCGCAATATTTCTATTTGACGCGCTTCCCGGTTGCACAAGACTGACCGCCAGATCGCATTTCGCTTCTGCCGCTCGCCGCAATCGTGCCTCTAATAAAGCGGTTTGCACACCGCGTCTACGATAATCCGGTAGCGTGCTCGCGCCAAAGAGTCCTGCGATCTTGCCCCGAACCGCAAGCGTACCTCCGCCAGCAACTCGCCCTTCGATGCGCGCCAGATAGCACTCCGTTCCCTTGGACAGCGCAAACATCTTCATAACATCAAGCAACTCCTGGGTCACCGGAAAATATTCCGCGAATCCCTGCGCAACGGTGAGGGTCCACAAGCCCAACTCTTCCCTGCCCGCCCTGCGAATCTCCACTCCTTGCGGTACAGCGTATTCTTCGGACTGGCACACAGGTCGCGCCATCACGTTCGAAAATTCTGTCACGCGGTATCCGCGCTGCCCGAATAGTTCAAACAGTGAAGCATCCGCCATCGGACACGTTTCGACGCGCACAGGTTCTTTCCGGCTGAAGTAAAACTCTTCCAGTTGGTCGAACTCCTCGCTAGTCACCGGCCCGTCCAAGCCAAGTCCGACCGCTTGAGTCAGCGGGCTGCCAGCGCCGCAATAAATCGCAAATCCGCCGCATACTCGCTGGACTGCGCTTTCACTGCCCGCGCGCAGTTCGTGCATCGTATCCGCACAAGAAACCGCCGCTTCCGCCTCTGCAAATTCAATCTGCCGCGCCAGTTCCGCTGTTAACAAGGGATATTCCATGGTCCGCAGTCTATCGCATCCTCCTGGTTCTTTTTCCTTCACTGTGCTGTCGGTGTTTTTCCCTTCCCCAATCCCCATGCTAAATGCCCACTTGACTACTCTTTGCAGATCCCAGCGTTTTTTGCTTCTCTCCTGCATTCCTCCGTATACTCTAAGAACGCTTCTGAAAAACCGAGGTTCCCTTGTGTCTTCTTCGGTCTTGAAAACCACCGTTAACACCAAATCTCCAGACTTTGAAAAGAATTCCCGCCGCATCGTTGATCTACTTGCTTCATTCAAGAAGGACGAAGCCGTCATATTGCAGGGAGGCGGAGCCAAAGCCATCGAATCGCAGCACAAGAAAAATCGCCTCACTGCGCGCGAACGCGTCGCCGGCCTGATTGACCCCGGCACGTCCTTCTTCGAACTCGGGCTGTACGCGGCCTATGAAATGTACGAGGAATGGGGCGGCGCGCCGTCTGCGGGAACCATTACCGGTCTTGCTCGAGTGCATGGCCGCCAGTTCATGCTCATTGCCAATGACGCCACCGTGAAAGCCGGCGCGTTCTTTCCGATGACCGCAAAAAAGGTTATCCGCGCGCAAAACATCGCCATCGAAAATCGCATTCCCACAATTTACCTCGTGGACTCGGCCGGAGTTTTCCTGCCACTCCAGGAAGACGTCTTTCCCGACACCGACGATTTCGGCCGTGTCTTCCGCAACAACGCAGTCATGAGCGCCATGGGCATCCCGCAAATTACCGCGATCATGGGCATGTGCGTCGCTGGTGGCGCGTACCTTCCCGTAATGTGCGATCACATCCTGATGACCGAAGGCTCGGGGCTTTTCCTCGCCGGACCCGCGCTCGTGCAAGCTGCCATCGGCCAAAAAACATCCGCAGAAGACCTCGGCGGCGCGAAAATGCATTCCCAGATCAGCGGCACCGTGGACTTCCGCGAACCCGACGATGAGTCCTGCCTGAAGCGCATTCGCGCCATCGTCGACAAGATGGGTGCACCGGATCCTCCAATTTTCAGTCACAGCAAACCAGTCGACCCTTTGTATCCGGCAAACGAGGTCTGCGGCATTTTTTCCGGCGATCCCGCCAAACAGTACGACATGCGGGAAATAATCGCCCGCATCGTGGATGGCAGCGTTTTCGAAGAATACCGCGCCGAGTATGGTGAAACGCTCCTCTGCGGCTACGCGCGTGTAGGCGGCTGGGCTGTCGGCATCGTTGCCAACCAGAAAAAACATGTACAGACGCTCGCGCGCGGTTCCGATCAAAAACGGATCGAATTTGGTGGCGTCATCTACACAGAATCAGCAGAAAAAACAGCCCGCTTCATCCTCGACTGCAACCAGAACCGCATCCCGCTGATCTTTCTACACGACGTCAACGGCTTCATGGTCGGCAAGGATGCCGAATGGAGTGGCATTATTCGCGCTGGCGCAAAAATGGTGAATGCCGTGGCCAACAGCGTGGTCCCAAAAATTTCCGTGATTGTGGGCGGCAGTTTTGGCGCGGGAAATTACGCCATGTGTGGCAAGGCATACGACCCGCGTTTTCTGTTCGCCTGGCCCACAGCCAAATTTGCAGTGATGAGCGGCGACGCCGCTGCTAACACCCTCGCCGAGATCAAGCTTAAGCAACTGGAACGCGAAGGAAAAAAGGTCGACGAAAAAGTAAAACAAGAACTTCTCGATTCGGTCAAAAAAACCTACGATCATCAGACCGACCCGCGCTATGCCGCCGCCCGCCTATGGCTCGACGCCATCATCGACCCTGCCCAGACGCGCGACGCGCTAATCCAAGCCCTAAGCGCTGCTTCTCTCAACACCCACATTCCCCAATTCAAAACCGGCGTCTTCCAAACGTGATGAGCCGACTTTCTAGAATTCTCTTGATCACGATGTCTACGTCTTTCGGAATTGCTGCTTTGGGTCTGGTGATTGGTCTGCTTTACGACCTCACCGTCGTATTGTTTCGCCATGGACAATTAGAGAACGTTTTGGGAAACAGTATCTCGTACAATAAAGTTCTCGGTGGATTTGGAATCTTGGGCTTCCTGCTCTTCTTCGCCTTCTTATTTTCCGCAATCGCCGAAAAAAAACGGTGATGCACGCTAAATGACTGACACGATCAAACTTATCGAATGTCCGAGAGATGCGTGGCAAGGCCTTCCCGAGACTATCCCCACGGACGTCAAAGTGATCTATCTTCAGGAGCTAATCTCTGCAGGGTTCCAGCACATTGACGCTGTCAGCTTTGTTTCACCCAAACATGTCAAGCAAATGGCCGACAGCGAACAGGTCATGTCCAGGCTGCTCGCTTCCCTTCCTGATGGCGCAACTCTCCCGGAAATTATCGGTATCGTCGTCAACGAAAAAGGCCTTGAGCGCGCCCTGGCCACTCCCGGCATTTCCACGCTCGGTTATCCCTACTCCATCTCGGCTTACTTTCGCCGAGCCAACGCCAACATGACTCGCGCCGAATCACGAGCGCTCGTTGAAACCCTCAAGCGCGAAACGAAAGCCGCGCACAAAGATCTCGTCATCTACATTTCCATGGCATTCGGTAATCCCTACGACGAACCATGGGGCCCCGAAATCGTTCAGGATACTCTAGAATGGCTCAAGGACATTCGCGTTAACACCGTTTCTCTCGCAGACACCGTCGGCACCGCCACGCCGGACCTCATTCACGAACTCTACAAACAAGTGAAGGACCATATTGCGGGCATGGAACTGGGCGTCCATCTGCATTCTCGGCTCGATAGCGCCGACGACAAGGTCCTCGCAGCCTATGCAGCCGGTTGCCGCCGATTCGATTCTGCCCTGACAGGCCTCGGAGGCTGCCCGTTCGCCGGCGACGATCTAGTGGGAAACATTCCCACGGAAATTGTACTCGATGCACTGACCAAAGCTGGTGCAACACCTACTATCGGCGGCGCTAGTCTCGTCAAATCGCTTCAACTCACAAACGAAATTCGCGCCAAATATTCTCACGCTACAACTCCGTAATAGGATTCATCCCCGGCTGTGCGATCTCTGTTGCCCTCAGCAGACTTTGCGATAATTTTTCTTGCGATCTCCCCTCGATTGCAATTTCCTGCAAACTGGCGAACGATAGAGTTATCACCAGGGGGTCTTATCCGAATGGGTTACGAAACTCTCCTCGTTGAAGAGTCTGGTCATCTCGCCACCATCACACTCAATCGTCCTGAAAAGCGCAATGCCATCACCACCCAAATGATTGGTGAACTTCAAAGTGCGCTCGATGCCATCGAGAAGACGCAGACTCGTGTTGTCGTCCTTACCGGTGCTGGCAAAGCTTTTTGCTCCGGCATGGACCTGGAATTTCTCCGCAACATGTCCAGCCAGTCCCCCGGCGAAAATCAGGAAGATTCCCGCCGCATGGCCAAAATGTTTCGCCGCATCTGGGCGTACAGCAAGCCGCTCATCGCCGCAGTGAACGGACATGCCCTCGCCGGCGGCTGTGGTATTGCCACGCTCTGTGATTTCACTCTGGCCGTGCCAGAAGCCAAACTCGGCTACACCGAAGTAAGAATCGGTTTTCTTCCCGCAATTGTTTCTGTATTTCTCACTCGCCAAATAGGCGAGAAACGCTCACGCGATCTTTTGCTCACCGGGCGTCTCGTGGATGCCAGCGAAGCCAAGGAGCTCGGCCTCATCAACGAAATTGTTCCTCCCGAACTCCTCATGGACCGCACCCGTGAACTGGCCGAAATCCTGATCGCCGCAAGTCCCAGCAGTGTAACTCGCGCCAAGCGTCTGCTCACATCCGCTGCAGCCGCCAGCCTAGATGCCGACCTCGAGCGGGCTGTACTAGAAAATGCTCGCATCCGTTGCACACCGGACTTCAAGGAAGGACTTGCCAGCTTCCTCGAAAAACGCAAGCCGGTTTGGCGCGACGACGCCGAGAAGCGCTAGTTGGGAGCCGACAGCGAATAGTAGACAGCTCTGCAGTGGCGATGTTCGGCTAAACGTCATTGTGCATCCGTAGTATCTCTCCAGCCTCATCCAAGTATCCGCCAGCAACATCGGAAGAGATATAACCTAAATCGCGACTCACAAGCACCAGATATTCAGTCTCCTACTGTTGACTAGCGGCCGTCGACCGTTGTCCATTTCTCTCCCGCCCTATGTTTCCGGCATACTATTCTGTGCGCCGGGTGTTCGTTACCCCGCCTAACACTCATGCTTGACTATCACGACGTCACCGTACGCGTTCGCTACGCCGAAACCGATCAGATGGGCGTGGTGTATCACTCCAATTACCTGATTTGGTTTGAAATCGGACGCGTCGAAATGATGCGCGCCCTCGGTTTCGATTACAAACTCATGGAGATTAACGACGACACGTTTATTGTCGTCGCCGACGTGCATTGCCGCTATCACGTGCCAGCCCGCTATGACGAATTACTTACTGTCCGCACGCGTATCCTGGAAACCAAGTCGCGCACACTGAAATTTGGCTACGAAATTCTTCGCCAGGAAGACGACAAGCTTCTCGCCACAGGTCACACCATTCACGTTGCCTGCAATCGTGCCGGCCACGTAAAACACTTCCCCGAAAAGTACAAAACCGCTTTTCTCAAGATCTCTCCTCCCCTCTCCGAGCGGAGCCGCGCATGAGCATCGTCCTCACCGGCAATGACCTTACACTTTCGCAACTCTACGCGGTAGCCGTGCAACACGAGTCTGTCAGTCCCGCCACGGAAGCGGTTGCCCGCATGAAGGCCTCTCGCGCGGTCGTTGACCGTCTGGTCGCTTCCGGCGAAACCGCTTACGGTATCAACACCGGCTTCGGAAAGCTCGCCTACGTGCGCATCTCCTCCGAGCAGGTCCGCCAGCTGCAAATTAATCTCGTGCGTTCCCACGCCTGCGGTATCGGTATAGCTCTGAACGAAGTTGAAACCCGCGCAATGATCCTCCTTCGAGCCAACGCGCTGGCCAAGGGGCTCAGCGGCATACGCCCCATGGTGGTGGAAACGTTGTGCGCGATGCTGAATGCGGGCGTGCACCCGGTTATCCCATCGCAAGGCTCCGTCGGCGCTTCCGGTGATCTCGCCCCTCTCGCGCATCTCGCCCAAGTGGTCATCGGCGAAGGCGAAGCCCATTACAAGCGCGAAAAGCTTACCGGGGGCGAAGCACTGAAACGCGCCGGAATCATTCCTGTTGTTCTGGAAGCCAAAGAAGGTCTTTCTCTCCTTAACGGCACGCAGGGCATGCTTGCCCTTCTCAGCCTCTCGCTGCGCGAAACGGACATCCTCGTGGACACCGCAGATATTGCTGCCGCTCTCTCACTCGACGCGCTCCGCGGCAGTCCCGGCGCCTTCGACGCCCGCATTATGCGCGCCCGCGCCTATCCCGGCGCAGCCACAACCGCGCGCAATCTCGCGCACCTCAACGAAGCCAGTCAGATCCGCGAATCGCACCGCTCCGCCGACAATGACGCCCGCGTTCAAGACGCCTATAGCCTGCGCTGCACGCCGCAAGTACATGGCGCGGTTCGCGATTCGGTTAGTCAGGCGCGCGAAACGGCTCTCGTCGAACTGAATAGCGCGACAGACAACCCTCTCGTCTTTGTAAGGGAAAAGGACACCGGCGACATCATCAGCGGCGGCAATTTCCACGGACAGCCGCTAGCCATGGCAGCCGATCAAGTGGCGATAGCCATCGCCACCCTCAGCGGCATCTCCGAACGTCGAATTGAGCAAATGACCAACCCACTCACCAGCATGCTCCCGGCATTTCTTACGCCTGATCCTGGCCTCAATTCCGGTTTTATGATCGCGCAAGTCACCGCAGCCGCGCTCACCAGTGAAAATCGCGCGCTAGCCACTCCCCATTCGGTTGATTCGATTTCCACTTCAGGCAATCAGGAAGACTATGTTTCCATGGGCATGAGCGGCGCACGCCGCCTGGAACGCATGCTCCACAATCTTCGCTACATTCTCGCCATCGAACTACTCTGCGCTTGCCAAGGCATCGACCTTCTAGCCCCTCTACAAACCGGCAAGCTCGCCAAGAAAGCCTATGAAGCCATCCGCGCCGCCTCTCCCAAAGTCACCGCCGATCGCTCCCTGTCCCCCGATATGAACGCCGTCGTCCAGCTCGTCGCCTCCGCCACCATCGCCAAGATCCTCCACTAGGCGTTGTCTCTGCGCCCTCTGCGTTACTTCTTTTCCTATCCAAGCGCTTTCAGGAAATACGAAAACATCCGATACCCCGCTATGTAGCTGAATGGTGTCAGCTCCAGCGAATAGTGCCCCACAGGCAGTTCCATCGTGCGTGGAGGCGCCCCATGCTGCCGGAGCGCCTCCAGCATTTCATGCGTAAAAGCCGGCAAAAATGTCGGGTCATACTTGCCATAAACCATGAACGTATTTCGCCCAGCTCCCATCCCGCGCTCCACATACGGCATCGGGCTGATCGGTGCCCAGTACTCCCGCAATTTATCGACACTCACTTCGTGCTTCAGGCCTTCCCAGACGTGGGCTGTCGTCATTCCCTGGCTCACCACATCTGCAAAATAGGTGGACACATGAAAAAATCCACCCGCTCGCACCCGTTTGTCATGCACCAGCGTGATGTATCCCACTGAAGAGCCAATGCTCGTCCCCAAAATCCCCAGCCGGTCGTACCCCTGCTGTTCCAGCCATGTGAGGCAAGCCCGCGCATCCTTTACCGCCTGCCGGTTCGCTTGCAGCGTCAGCCCAATATTCGGCCCTACCAATTGATCCGCGCGCTCATGACCCTTAGCCATACGCCGGTCGTGGTACGGCAAGCTCATCTTCATTGCGCTGATTCCGATGCGCTGCATCCAGCGGCACAAGGACACCTGCCCGTGCCACTTGGCATTCCAGTTCGGAAGCACCAGCACTGCCGGCCCTTTTTTTCGCGAAGGAAAGAATTGCCCGTGGACCGTGTTATTCTCCGGCCAAGGGGAAACCACGGGACTCGTAAACGTCAGCACATTCCCCGCGTCCAGCTTGCAATCGTCCACCTCTTCAAGCGCGTACCACGCTTCGCTGTTCTCCACCGCTTCTCGTGCGTATTCCTCGACAAACGCACCCGGGTGCGCATGTTCGGCCGAACCGTTGATGTGCTCTAATCCCCACGCAAACGGCCGCACCATCCTGTTGTCATCGGTCCTCCACCGTCGGTGCTCGTAGCGGCGGATCCAATGCTCGTACCTGCTCATCCCCATGTCTCCAGTTTACCGCGCTTGCCCGGCTTCTTCTCGGTTCTCCGTTCATTCCCGCGCCCTCTCGGTTAGCGTTCCCTGGGCCCTCTGTGTCGCAATCCCAGTGAACTCTGTCTTACCGGCCCGCCTTCTTTACTCCCGCGCGCGTCTCGACCGTTAGCCATCAGACACTTCCGCCGCGGCCCCGCATTGAGGGCACTACTCGCCTATGGCACAGTCAATATCTGTGATCCCTTTCTTCTTTTTCCTCTTTGGTTTGATCATCGGCAGCTTTCTGAACGTTTGCATCACGCGCATTCCGGAAGGCATGTCTGTCGTTTCCCCAAGCTCACGCTGCCCTCGCTGCCTCACGCCTATCAAGTTCTACGACAACATCCCGGTCCTCGGCTGGATACTCTTGCAAGGTAAATGCCGCAATTGTGGCCTCGCAATTTCTCCCATGTATCCGGTGATCGAACTCACCACGGGTCTTCTCTTCCTGCTCACCTACTATGAGTTCGGCATCACCATTCCTACGTTCAAATGGCTGTTATTCACCTGCTTGATGTTGATCCTGATCGTCACAGACATCCTTTACCGGATTCTTCCCGACGCCATCACCTGGACAGGCTTCGGCATGGGCTTGGCCTTGGCCACGAGAATTCCACCCGCCAACGCCGTGGACGCCTATATCGCAGACGTCAGGATCCATGACCGCCATGTCCCACTTGCTGCCGCAGGCGTCATTGACGCCCTTCTTGGTGCCGCGCTGGGTGCATTCTTTCTATGGGCAGCTTCTATGCTCTACAAACTGGTCCGCAAGCGCGAAGGCATGGGCATGGGCGACGTTAAGATGATGGCTCTAGTCGGCGCGTTTCTGGGAGTCCGAGGGGCCTTTCTTACCATCCTGTTCGGGACTCTGGTCGGCAGCATCGTCGGCGTTATTCTCATTCTTTCTCTGTATCTCTCAGGCTGGAAAGCCAAACTTGCGGAACGCGCGCAGCGCCGCGGCTTGGGCAAGCTAAATGCGCTCCGTTGGACCTTGGCCAGCCAATACCACCTACCCCTGGGTGCCTTCCTGGGCTTCGCCGCGCTCTTCGTTGTCTACGCGGTTCCGATTCTTTCCCGTCTCGGCCGTCTTGCTGTTTAGCCGCTCCCTACCGTAATTGTTACGACCAGTTCCCCTCCCACGGCCTGCCGGAAGCGGTACAATTAGCGGGTCCTCACTTTTTTGCGTGTGAGGGTGTTGCAGACCACCCAGCGCTGTTTTGACGGTCACAATTTGTGCGGAGGTATAAAGCTATGCGAATTGCAAACCTTTCGCGAATCGCTCTCCTCGCCTTGCTCGGCGCGGTTTCCGCTCTCGCTATTTACGCTCAGCAAGATCCCTCCCAGCAACCCGCCACCGATCCAGTCGCCGAGTCCGCCAAGAAAGCTCGCGCCCAACAAAAAACCGAGGCAAAGCCGAAGAAGGTCTACACCAACGACGATTTCGCCTCAAAGCCGGCTGCCACCACCGACTCCAAGGCCCAAGGCAAACAAGACGCCAGCACGGATCAGGCTGACGCCGACAAAGACAAAAAGGGAGATACCAAGGGCGAAGAATATTGGCGCAAACAGTTCGCGAAAGCCCACGAAAAACTGACCGCCGCTGAAAAAGAGCTCGACATTCTGCAGCGCGAACTCGATAAAAATGAAGTTCAGTATTACCCCGATCCGCAAAAAGCCATGATGCAGCAATACAATCGCTCGGACATCAACGATAAGCGCGCCAAAATCGACGCCAAGCAAAAAGAGATCGGTGCGCTCAAGCAGCAAATCTCCGACATGGAAGACGATCTTCGCAAAGCCGGCGGGGACCCCGGCTGGGCCCGCTAAGGGTTCATCCCGCTAAAATTTGCAGGCATTTCCTTAGATTTCCAACAAAGGCTAGGGACAATACGCTCGATCTCTGTTTCGTCAGTTCATCCTGTTGCCGCTGTTTTCTTTTCGTGAGCCAATGGCTTGATGTCTGATCTCCATACTGATTCTCCCGCATTCCGAAAAGCACTGCTGCGCAGCGAACGGCTACGAATCTACATTTTGCTCGGTTCTCTGCTCGTGATTCTGTTGAGCCGAATCGTACGCACCGTTTTTGTGTGGACACCCGAGAATCGCCAGTTGCTCTTGATGCTTGGAGTGTTCGTTGCCGCGGTGATGGCCTACGAAATCTTCATCCTTCGCAAGGTCAAGCGCGCGGAAAATAATTCCTATGATCTGCGCCGGCATACTTGGCTTCTGAATATCGTTGCCGAAGCCTGTTTGCCCTCCTTCGCGCTCGTTTTGCTGGTAAACAAGACCGTCGATCCTGCCTACCGGCCGCTCATAAATCCCTTCTTCCTGTTCTACTTTCTCCTCATTATTCTCTCCACCTTACGGCTTTATCCCTGGGCTTCGTGGTTCTCGGGGCTTCTCGCTGCGGCGAGTTATCTTGTTGCCGCCTCGATACTCGGTTGGCGTCCGGTTTTCGGCGGCAGTGAGTCTCTGCTTTCGCCCTCCAACCTTGTGTGGACTTACGCGTTCAGTCTGCTCCTGGCGGGGGTGGTCGCGGGTATCGTTGCGGGAGAAGTTCGAAAGCAAGTGGAAGCGGCACTTCGCGAAGCGGAATCGCGCCGCGAATTAGAACGCCTCGAGCACGATTTAAGCGTGGCCCGCTCGATCCAGCAATCCCTTCTACCCGCAGCCATGCCGGAAATTGACGGATTTGAGATCGCCGCGTGGAACAAACCGGCGGACGAAACAGGGGGCGACTATTACGATTGGCAGCCTCTCCCGGACGGCAAGATCCTCATTGCCCTAGCCGATGTGACCGGACACGGCATCGGTCCTGCTCTGCTTGCCGCAGTCTGCCGAGCCTACACCCGCGCCCATTTTCACGTCGGCACCGAGTTGATGAAAACCATGGGCGAGATAAACGCCGCGCTCGCCGGCGACATCACCGAAGGACGCTTCATCACCTTTGTGGCAGCCGTGTGCGACCCAAAGACCTCGTCGGTGGAGATTCTTTCCGCCGGCCAGGGCCCACTTTTCCTTTACTGGTCGCGCGAAGATCGTTTCGAGTCCGTGGAGGCGCAAGGCCCGCCTCTCGGGATTTCGCCAACGCTGCTTTCGGAACCGCCTCGCATCCTCGATCTAAGTCCGGGCGATCTGGTGGTGCTAACAACCGACGGATTTTTTGAGTGGGCCAATTCACAGGCAGAATTCTTTGGAGTGCAACGCCTGACGCAAACCATTCGCGCAACGCGGGGAAAGCCCCCAGCGGAGATAATCGATTCTCTTTATCAGGCGGTTATTCGGTTTTCGGGTGGAACGCCACAAAAGGATGATCTGACGGCAGTGGTGATTAAGCGTCGCGCAAATGGCCTAACCCGCAAAAGCTAGTTGGCCGATATGTTTTGCGTTTCTTTTTAGTGAATGAATCCGCCCTCTTCTACCATTTGCTGCTCGCCAGTCAACAAATCCAGGCCGTCGCTCAGCATCTCGGTGCCGCGTTCCAGAGCTCCCCAGGCCACACGTTCCGACTCTTCCGCGACCATTTCCAGGCATGTCTTGATTGCTGCGGGATCGTCCAGGATTCGCGTATCCAGCAACCTCACCAACTTCTCCAATGCGCGGTCTTGCAACCTCTCAAACACCATTTCCAGTGGTATCTGCTCGACACACAATTCACAAGCCAACCCTGTTAACGCGAATTCCAACCGGGTGGCCTCAAACCTTCCACGCAATTCCTGCGCGGCGATGCTCGCGTTCGCGCCTCTACCGATAACGGTCATGCAGTTCATGGCGGCTATGCCTCCGCTCACTTCTCTTCCTGCAACTGCGAGACTAAGCGTTGCCATAGCACGCCACAATAGACCGGGCGTATCAGTCAATACAGTACTGCGCACAATTCCGCGATCGCCTCCTTTTCCGACAAAACGTCCGAAGCCCAGCAAAACGGCAAGTTTTCCTTGGATTTTACCTATTCTTTTGGCCGAGGTTTGCTTTTGCCTGCTTGTGGATTTGCTCATCCACATTTGCTGCAACCAGGTCACAACCTTCGACACCCGACGCTACAGCGCTTCCTGCCTCCTCAGCGACGTCAAATTCCTCACCATTTGCCGACCGAACTTCTTGCGAATATCGCCATGAATAACCATGCGATGGCATCCGTTTCCGCGGGCGAGTGTGGCTCGAAGCGGTACACCTTCCACGGTTCCACAAACAGCTAGGTTTTGCCTCCTCCCGCCTCAACGCCTTCGATATTGCTGTAGTACATCCACCTACCGAACAATCCCGACCTTATAGAACCGCCCGGGAAATACAGGAAGGCGTTCTGCCATACTGGAATCCTGAACTAAATTCGTAAAGAGTTTGTTGGGAGAAGTCAAATCGCCTATGAAAAACTTGCTCTCGCAGCGATATGCAGCGCCACGGATTGCAGCATCATCAGATGATATCGCGTCGATTCGTATCCGACGTCCTTCATCAACGCGGCCAATTCATCCGGCCGGAAAAACCGTGCGACGGATTTTGGCAGATACGCATAGGCAGCGGCATCCCCGGAAATAATGCCACCAATCGCCGGCAGCACCTTCTGGCAATAAAATCGGTAGGTGCTTCCGATCATCCCCGGCGCTGGTTCTGTAAACTCCAGGATCGCGATCATGGCTCCCGGTTTCAAAACGCGGAAAATCTCGCGCAAACCTTCTTCGTAGTTAGCAAGGTTGCGAAAACCAAACGCTGTGGTTACTAGGTCGAAGGATTTATTCCCGAAGGGCAGTCGCAACGCATCCGCCTCAACGAACGGAATCGCTGCTCTCCCGTCGGCGAGAGCGACCGCCTTTTCCTTGGCCCGCGTCAGCATCGTGTGCGAAAAGTCCGCGCCTATGATTCTCGCTCGGGCACCCTTGGCCAGCGCGAAGGCCAGATCGCCCGTCCCGCAGCAGAGGTCCAGAACGACCGCCGCGGAATTCTGCAAGATCGGCTGCAACTCTTTCGCTGCACGCGTCCGCCAGCGCCGGTCCATCTGCGCGGACAAAAGGTGATTCAATAGGTCATAGCGCGGAGCAATTCGCGTGAACATTTCGCGGACCTTGCGTGACGCATCGGCCTCGCTCGTCGCTCCTTCCGGCTTGGTTCCCTTCGGGAGTGTCGCGAGCTCAGCCATTGAATTTCCCGGGAAGCTTTCCGGTTGCTTTCGCCAGCTGGGGCGCAAACCGCAACACGGATTTCATGGTCTTCGCCGAAACCTCGTCATAAGAGGTCGCCTGTCCAATGCGCTTCGCCAAAACAAAACGAAGTTTCCCGCTGCGTGCCTTCTTGTCCGAACTCATTGCTTTCATTAATTCCTTCGTACTCACCGTTGGCCACGCGGGCAGCGGCCCGATCCTTCTCACTAGCGATACAATTCGGGCCACCTCTTCGGGCTCCGTTAGTCCTTCCTCATGCCCGAGCATCGCGGCGCACATCATTCCCCAAGCAACCGCTTCGCCGTGCTGAAAGCGTCTGTAACGCGTCACGGACTCCAGGGCATGCCCGAAGGTATGCCCAAAATTCAATATCTCCCGCAGCCCGGATTCCCTTTCGTCCTTCCCGACCACGTCTGCCTTAATCTGGATTGATCGTTCAATGATGTGCTGCAATGCATCCGCATTCCGCAAGAGAATGCTGTCGAGATTCCTCTCCAGATACCCAAACAATTTCGCATCTGCAATCACCCCGTACTTGATCACTTCCGCCAGTCCCCCGCGAAATTCTCGCTCCGGCAAAGTTTCCAGAACTCTCGGATCCACCAGCACCAAGCGCGGCGGATAAAACGCGCCCACCAGATTCTTTCCTTCCGGCAAATTCACACCCGTCTTTCCACCGACAGCGCTGTCTACTTGCGCCACCAACGTCGTCGGCACCTGCACCAGCGCCACGCCGCGCAAATACGAAGCAGCTACAAAACCCGCCACATCGCCAACCACTCCGCCGCCCACCGCCAGCAACAGCGACCGCCGGTCCGCTCCCGCTCGCACCAGGTTTCGCGCTAGCAATTCCACGCTGTGCAAATTTTTCGCTGCTTCCGCATCATCAAACAAATGCAAGTATGCGTTCCGCTGTTTCGCCACGGAACCCAACCCAGTCTCCGCCAAGGCTTTCCAAACCTTCGGTGAAGTGACGATATGCACGCTAGAGAACGCCCCCAGCTTCCTGATTTCAGGGACACTCTTCTTCAGCAGTCCCGATCCGGCATGCACAAAATAATCGCCGGCAGTGGACCGAACGCGTATGGTTTTTGTCTTTGTAGGTTTCATCGCAAGAGGTGGATTCATCCAATCTAACACAGCCGCGCGGACCGCCGAAAACCCTTCAGTGCCTTCACACTTCCAAGCTGTTGCTTATCTTAAAATTGTTCGTGCTAACATACGCTTGCCCTGGGCTAAGGCTCCTGATGACACTTTCCCAGAAAACTTATCACGTCGATTATGTAGTCGTGGGTTCCGGCGTTGCTGGAGTTCGAGCGGCTATTGAACTTAGCCAGGCCGGTAGCGTTCTTGTTCTCGCCAAGTCCGACCTCAGCAATTCGGCCACCGCCTGGGCGCAAGGCGGTGTTGCCGTAGCCCTCAGCGACGAAGACGAAATCGGCCTCCACGAGCAAGACACCATCAACGCCGGTGACGGTCTCTGCGATCCCCAAAGCGTCGCTCTCCTCGTTGAAGAGGGCCCCAAGTACATCACCCAGCTCATCGAGTGGGGTACCGAATTTGAACGCGCCGGCACCAAGCTTGCCTTCACACGCGAGGCCGCTCACAGCCGCTCGCGCATTCTTCACGCCCAGGGCAATTCCACTGGGCGCGAAATCAGCCGCGCACTCCTCGCCCGTGCACACAAAATTCCCAACCTGCATCTTCGCGCACATGCTTTCACCACCGGGGTCATTCTGGAAAACGGCCGCGCCACCGGCGTCGGTTTCATGGACGAGATCGACGGCACCCAACACGAATTGAAAGCCGGCGCGATTTTGCTGGCTACCGGCGGCCTCGGCCAGCTTTACCGTGAAACAACAAACCCCGAGATTGCCACCGGCGACGGCATGGCCATCGCCTACGAAGCAGGTGCGGACCTCTCGGACATGGAATTTGTCCAGTTTCATCCGACAGCTCTTGCCGTCAAGAGCGCGCCGCGATTTCTTCTCAGTGAAGCACTCCGCAACGAGGGCGGCATCCTTCGCAATGTACATCTTGAACGATTCATGAAGCGCTATCACGAAGCCTATGAGCTCGCTCCCCGCGATGTAGTCGTCCGCGCGATCGTCAGCGAGATGCACCGCACCAGTAGTCAGCATGTCTACCTAGATATGACTACCAAACCAAAAGAATTTCTGGAGAAGCGCTTCCCTCACATTGTTGCGAAGTGTATGAGCTACGGCCTCGATCTGTCGACCGATCTCGCTCCCGTCAGCCCTGCCGCACATTTCATGATGGGTGGTGTCAAAACCGATCTTTGGGGACGCACGTCCATCCCCGGTCTCTACGCCGCCGGAGAAACTGCCATGACCGGCGTTCATGGGGCGAATCGCCTCGCCAGCAATTCGCTATTGGAAGGACTCGTCTTCGGCGCGCGCGCCGGTTGCGCGATGATGAAAGACGCGCCGGGTGGCAAGAAAATCGCCGGTATCCTGCCCGGGTCTCCTGCACCGAAGCCCGGCACGCCATCCCCGGCGGACGCACCACCACAGAAGCCGAAGCCTCCTGCCTCTGAGACTCTACAGAAACTTCGCGAACTGATTTGGCAACAGGTTGGCATCCTGCGCAGCGGTAAAGAACTGAAGATTGCGCTCGAGAGTCTGCGCGCGATACAGATTCCCCAATCCACCAAACACGATCGCAGCGACCACGAGCTAAAGAATCTGCGCCTTCTCGGTTCGCTAATCGCGCGCTCGGCCATCGCCCGCGAAGAAAGCCGTGGCAGCCACTACCGGTCAGATTTCCCCTTTCGCGACGACGAAAAATTCCAAAAGCATTCCATCATCGCCAAGGACCACGAAGTAAAATTTGGGAGTTAATTGCGGCCCCCTCCAGAGGTGGGAGGCCTTGCAGCTGGGTCGCACTAAACTAATAGGGACGAGCCTTCTGCCTGCCCGCCCCTAGAAGGGTGGCTGGCGAAAATACAACGACGTTCGACTCTTTACTAGAATGTTGTGCCATCACTTCTTCTGCAATTCGTTCACAGACTCCAGTACAACGTGCCCGACAATCGCCAGCGTCTTCGGACTGATTTTGTCGATGGTATCCTGCGTGGTATGCCAATATGGCACATCATGTGCCGTGTCCAGATCCATGATGTCCACAGAAGGTACCTTACGCGCTGTAAACGAGTAGTGATCGTCGCCGCCAAAGTTTGTGAGCTCAGCCCCGAAAATCTTCCCATAGCCGAGTCTTGCCGCAACGTTCCATACCAGATCCTTCAACCACTTTGTCGACTCGCCATCACGAAGGAAGTGCGGGTTGCGTCCTCCCACTAGATCGGTCAGGATGAAGGCCTTTATTTTTGGCAAATCACCGCTGGCAGCAAGCCGAGCCGCCATCTGACGGCTGCCGTAGCGATTGTCCGGGTCCACCCACTCTTTGTTGAACGCCTCTTCCGCATCAAAAAATGCAATCCACACCGCATACTTCCCCGGCTGTTTGCAAAGCAGCCGCGCTATTTCCAATGCCACCCCGGTAGATGACCCCGCGTCATCCGCCCCGACAAAGTTATCCATTCGCTTCGTGTCGTAATGCGTGCCCAGCAGAATGATGCCCGGTTTCTCCCCTGGAATCTTTACCAGAAGATTCTTCATCGGCAGCCGGCCGGCTGGCGTATCCGCCGAAAAAGAATCCGTCTCCACGCTGCATCCGTAAGACTTCAGCTCGGTCTCCAGATATTCCTGCAATTTCGCAATCGCCGCAGTCCCCGGCGAGCGCGGCCCGAAGTTAACCTGCCTGACCACCTGCTGGTAAGCGCGCTTGCCGTCGAATCCACCCGTTGTCTCCGGCGCAGGCGCTTCATCACCAGCCGCGACCGCTGGCGGAGTTCCCGCAACCACACTCATGAACGGTGGCTGTGTTGTCGAATTGCATCCAAGTGCGATCGTGGAGCCAAACAGAAGAAGCGCAAACCTAAGCCGGCTTCGCTGCCTCCAAGAAATCATGAAGGCGTCTCTGCACTTTCCGCCGCAAGTTGCTTTCTCTTTTTTCGAACAACAGCTGCCGAAACCGCGATTCCCACAAAGTACAGCCCCACCATCGGCGCCATGAAAATCAACATGGTTGTCGCGTCCGGCGTGGGAGTAATAATCGCGGCCACCACCGCAATAATCAGAACCGCGTACCGCAAGTTCTGCCACAGAAATTTCGGCGTCACAATGCCAAACAGGGTCAGGAAGAAAATCAGAATCGGCAACTCGAACACCAGCCCCAGTCCAAGCAGGATCATCAGGATCAAATCGAAATACTCGTTGATGCTGATCAGCGGTGCCACCGTGCCGCCAAATTGCTGAAAGCTCACCAAAAATTTCAAAATGTACGGCAGTGTGACGAAATATCCGAACGCGATACCGGACAAGAAGAGGAACACGGTAGAAAACAGAAAGCCTGTCACCGCGCTGCGCTCGTGTTTATACAGCGCTGGAGCCACAAACAGCCAAAACTGGTACAGCACAACGGGAGAAGCGAGAACCAATCCAATATACACACCTAAGGTGATGACCAGGTTCACTGCCCCCGCGGGATGGTTGTAATAAAGCTTGTCCGCGTAACCCGCGGCGATCAGCGCCTTCTGCATCGGTTCATTAATAAAATGAATCACCCGCGGCGCGATATACACCCCGGCAAACGCACCGACGCCGATTGCATAGAGCGAATTGATAATCCGCTTTCGCAATTCGGCTAGATGTTCGAAAAACGTCATCTGCCCGCCCGCCTCTTCGAGGCGAGCCGCAAGCGATGTATCAGGCTGGCTGCTGTTGGTCATGAGAACGGGTAGTTTCCGCCGCACCTTGTCCCGTTTCGGGGCTTGTTTCAGCCCCGGTTTCGGGCCCCATTTCGGTCTTCGTCGCTTCCTCGGACCCCTCTAATCTGGGAACGGCCTCCGTCACTGGTTCAATTCGAGGGGCATCGGTTAGGTGAGCGTCTTGATCAATTTCGGGCAATGTCCCAGTCGCGGATGGCGTAGCCAGAGTAATGCTATCCGTAGGCAGCTTCAGCGCTTCCCGCGTTGCCGCAGCAGCCTCCGCGGCCTGTTTCTTCAGTTCCGCGATCCGCGCCTGCCGCTCCAAGTCCCGCATCTCTTCCTCGAACGCGGATTTGAAGTCCCCGGACGCCTTCCGGAACTCCGCCATCAGCTTTCCCAGGCTCCGAGCCAGTTCCGGCAGCTTTTGCGGCCCGAATACCACCAGGACCACTATGAAAACCACGATCATGTGGGGGATACTGAGCATAGGTGAAAATGAACGCGAAAGAGCCTCTCTGCATCATAGAAAGGGAGCGCTGGAGTGTCAAACGACACTTCGGGAACTGCATGTTATACTCAAACTTAGGCTGAAGATGCGAGGGGCTGAATGAAACCTGAACGCCGTGGGCTGATTCTCGTCATCGTAGTTCTTGCTGTTTCCGCGGTCCTCGGGGGTGTCTTCGGACCCTCCGTGAAGGCGACCACCGCCTCCAGCGACGATTACCAGTCCGCTGTGCGCGATTTCACCAAGGTTCTCGATGTCGTCCAGTCCAACTACGCCGAGCCCGTCGACGTGGACAAGACGGTGTACCAGGGCGCCATTCCCGGCATGCTCCGCATGCTGGACCCGCACTCTAACTTTTTCGACTCCCGACAGTTCGCTCTTCTTCGTGAAGACCAGCGCGGCAAATACTATGGCGTTGGCATGGTCATCGCGCCTCGCGAAAATCACACGATTGTGATGTCGCCTTACGTCGGCGCGCCGGCCTACAATGCAGGCATTCGCCCGGGTGACGTAATTTCTAAAGTCGATGACAAGGTCACCGACGGCCTGACCACCAGCGAAGTCGCAGATTTGCTCAAGGGCCCCAAGGGCACCGTCGTCAAGATCACCATTTCCCGTGAAGGCTACACCGATCCGCTCATCTTCACTGTTACTCGTGATGAGATTCCTCGCCACTCCGTTGAAATTGGGTTCTTGCTGAAGCCCGGCGTCGGCTATGTTCGTCTCACCCAGTTCAACGAAACCACCGACCGTGAAATCGCCGATGCTCTCAAGATGCTAGGCGCCAATTCCCTGGACGGCTTGATCCTCGACATGCGCGGCAACCCCGGCGGCCTTCTTAACGAAGCCGTAGCGGTAGGCGACATGTTCCTTGAAAAGGGCCAGCTCATCGTTTCCTATCATGGCCGCAGTGCCCCAGAGCGCCGCTTCGTCGCCTTACGCGGCAATCAAGGTCTCACCGTTCCGCTCGTCATACTCGTGAATAACAATTCCGCCTCCGCAGCGGAAATCGTCACCGGCGCGGTTCAAGATCACGACCGCGGCCTCGTAGTTGGCGAAACCACTTTCGGCAAGGGCCTCGTTCAAACCGTTACACCGCTTGCGGAAAACACCGGACTCGCACTCACCACCGCGCGCTACTACACACCCAGCGGGCGACTGATCCAGCGCGATTACAAATCCATCTCGCTCTATGAATATCACTACGAACGCAAAGTTCCCGATCACCCGAGCGAAATTCGCCAGACTGACAGCGGCCGCCAGGTCACCGGAGGCGGAGGCATTACGCCCGACCTGATAGTCGCTGCGCCAAAGCTGGACAAATTTCAGGAAACACTCTATCGCGGGGAAGTCTTCTTTCCCGGCGAGCAGGGCGTTGGCGGCTTCACGCGCTCCTACCTTGGCACCAAGCCAAGTGTCAACCACAGTTTCGAAGTGGACGACCACGTCATCAAGGAATTTCGCGACTATCTCGCCAAACACAACGTTAAGTACAGCGAGGCCGAATATTCCGAAAACCTCGACTGGGTGAAGCGCAAAATCAAGCAAGAAGTCTTCATGTCCGCCTACGGTACCCAGGAGGGCTTCAAGGTTCTTTTGGAAGCTGATCCGCAGGTTCAAAAGGCCGTCGAATCCATCCCGCAAGCCCGCGCCCTGTACGAAAACGCCCGCAAAGTCGTCGCCCAGCGCAATGGCGTAACCCCCGGCGATCAGCCCTAAGTCAACACCAACCTAATTTTCAATGACGGGCGCCCCCATGGCGCCCCCATGGCGCCCGTTTTGCTTTAGGCACGCACGTCAGAATCGCAGTATATCCTCTCATTACGATACGCAAAATATAGCGCGTCGGGCATTGGATACTGTCTTCCGCCTCTGCTAAAATTTAGACGTTTGCTACTCGTGGGCGAGTAGCTCAGCTGGGAGAGCGCCTCGTTCGCAACGAGGAGGCCGGGGGTTCGAATCCCCTCTCGTCCACCAAATTCCCTTTAAAAATGATGCTTTTGGGGTACCCGGCTCCTTCGGGGGCCACGTCGTTTTTGGTTTGTTTTTGGTCTGGGCCCGCGTTTTACTCACCTTTTACTTTTCGGCTGGCAAACTGCTCGCTGTCCCCAGATAGTCGAATCTCTTCGGACGTAGACCGCACCGCGTTCCGAATCCACATTCGGACACGAATTTAATATAACTGCCACAGTGTGGAGCACGCCATCCCCACCTCACCCTCCAAGTCCGATTGAGAGGCTGTAGCTTGCGAGGAGGAGAAGAGTCAGTCCTCGGGATGGCGATCGGCACGGCGCTGCTACAAGTCCTTCAAAACTTGGTGAATTTCCAAAGACCAGGGCGAACGTGGCGTGGCATACCAGTATTTCGTCGAAAACTCTGCGGCTCATCCCGACATCGTCGGAACACATTGGTTTCAGTTGGTCGATGATCTGCCGACCGGCCGGAACGATGGAGAGCGGTTGAACTACGGATTCTTGAACGTGATCG
>Ga0209526_10000385_pt1 | contig 28234 bp, 23 predicted proteins | sample JacPinW_OM2H0_M1_FD_188566 | JGI IMG/M metagenome (GOLD analysis project Ga0209526, IMG submission 188566) | Forest soil microbial communities from Algoma, Ontario, Canada - Jack Pine, Ontario site 1_JW_OM2H0_M1 (SPAdes) (version 2) | ecosystem: Environmental > Terrestrial > Soil > Boreal... | reverse complement strand
CGCATCGCGTCTACCTGCTCCGTAACCTGCATCGAGCCAAGCTCCGAGGCGATTCCCGAAGCGCAACGACCGGCGACCAAAAGACCGGTGATGGAAGGGCCGAGCTCCCGTACAAGCGCAAGAGACACAACGTCACCAGTGAGAGAACTCTGACCAAATCGTTCGAACTGCGCTCCGGTCTGCAAAACCATCACCGCGCCGATGAAAAAACCGGAGAGCAACACAATTGGCAAGGACCCCACCCCGATATCATCCATCTGCTGAATCGTGTCCTGTCCATAGCGCGGACTGGTCGCCAGATTGGTGAGCGAATGGAGGCAAAGTTTGGAGTATTCCTGGACTTTGTAGACGGATTGCTTGCTGGCATCAAGGAGCACCTCGTAGACGCTAGGCATCGGCGCGGTGCCATTCGGCTGCTCGACTACCTGTATGGGCGTTTCGTTCACTTAGCTCTCGAGAGATTACGACGTGGAAAGCGTAACTGCGCATGAAGCGACCGTCAAGACTCGATCTAGCGCGACACTCTTTCATAAGACCGGGCGCGCGCCACCGGCGCGTGGACGTGTAGAAGATGCACTTCGCCCCCGCTGGACGGAAGTTGCCGGCGCCGCTACACTGAATGGTTTATGCTTCGCTTCTATAGTGCAGGAGAATCGCACGGACAGGCGCTCCTGGCGTTCTTGTCCGGATTGCCGGCAGGTTTGCCGGTGGACCTGGAATTTGTAAACCACGAACTCCACCGCCGCCAACTTGGGCATGGCCGCGGCGGCAGGCAGAAGATCGAGAAGGATCAGGCCGATGTGTTCGCTGGTGTGCGCCATGGACAAACCATCGGCGCACCCATCGCCTTGCGAATCGAGAACCGGGATTGGTCCAACTGGGAGAAAATTCTGCCGGTGGAAGCTTCGTCCGCACCGGAAGCGTCTTCGCGAAAACTGGTGGCTCCTCGACCGGGGCACGCCGATCTCGCAGGCTCGCAGAAATTCAATTTTCATGACGCTCGTTATGTTTTGGAGCGCGCTTCCGCTCGCGAAACGGCCGCACGCGTGGCTGCCGGAGCGATTGCCAAGCTGTTGTTGAAAGAGTTTGCCACGCAAATTGCCAGCCACGTGATTCAGGTCGGCCACGTGCGCCTCGAGCGTGCTGCCACTTGGGAAGAAATTCGCGCGATCTGCGACGATTTGGAATCGCCCCTGCGCTGCGTGGACTCCACGACGCAAGACAAAATGAAGGCGGAAGTCGATGGCGCACTGAAGGCTGGCGATACCGTCGGCGGCATTTTCGAAATTGTCGCGCACAACGTTCCCGTGGGCCTCGGCTCACATGCACAATGGGATGAAAAGCTGGACGGAAGACTCGCACAGGCGCTCATGAGCGTTCAAGCCGTCAAAGCTGTGGAGATCGGCTCGGGGGTGCTGGCAGCGGGATCATACGGCAGCCAGGTGCAGGATGAAATTTCCTATGACAAGAAGATAAAACGCTTCTGCCGAAGCTCCAATCGCGCGGGAGGTCTCGAAGGCGGCATTACCAACGGCGAAGACCTGGTAATCCGCGGATATTTGAAACCCATTTCGACTTTGCGGAAAGGGCTTGGCACTGCGGATATGGTGACGAAGGAGCCGGTGCAAGCTGCTTATGAGCGCTCCGATTGGTGCGTTGTCCCGGCGGGCGGTGTGGCCGGGGAAGCAATGGTCGCACTTGTATTAGCGGAGGCTTTTCTGCAAAAATTCGGAGGAGACTCTCTCGCCGAGATGCGGCGGAATTTCGAGGGCTATGCCAAACAAATCGACGAGTTCTGAACCCACCACCGCTAAGCTGGCGCCCCCCGTCGAGGGCCCGCTGCGCAAGCTGTATTCGATTGTGAAGTACGGGGATCCGGTTTTGGAGAAGCCCTCCGCAACGATCAAGAAATTTGACGCCGATCTTGCCGAACTGGTTGACGACATGTTTGCCTCGATGTACGCGGCCAACGGTGTTGGCCTGGCGGCACCGCAGATCGGGAAGAGTATCCGCTTGACGGTGATCGATGTGAGCGCCGGAAAAAATCCGGAAGCAAAAATTGTACTCGCGAATCCGGAGATCATCCACGCGGAAGGCGAAGTCCGCGAAGAAGAAGGTTGCCTCTCCATTCCGGGCTTTCGTGGCTACGTTGTCCGCCCGCAATTTGTGACCGTGAAGGCCCAGGACATCAAAGGAGAAAAGTTTGAGCTTCGCGGGGAAAATTTGCTGGCCCGCGCCTTCTGCCATGAAATCGACCACTTGAACGGTATTCTGTTTCTGCAGCACCTGGGCATGCTGAAGCGCGACATCATCAAGCGCAAAATCAAGAAACTGCGGAAAGAAGGCGAGTGGTAGACCCGCGCGGTGCCGGTGGCGACAAGCGGCGCCTGCGCTTGGTTTTCTGCGGCACCCCTCAGTTCGCAGTTCCGTCCCTGAAGCTTCTCCTCGAACAATCCGATCTCGAAATTGCCGCCGTGTTCACTCAGCCGGACCGGCCCCGCGGACGCGGGCAGGAGATCGCGCTCTCTCCAGTAAAACAGGTAGCCTTGGCCGCGAAACTTCCGGTTCACCAACCGGCCAAGATTCGCGCTCCCGAAATCCAAACGCAGCTCGGCGAGATCGCGCCCGATGCAATCGTGATCATCGCTTACGGCCAGATCATTCCCGCCCGGCTGCTCACCATTCCGCGCCTCGGTTGGATTAATCTTCACGCTTCCCTTTTGCCGAAATTCCGCGGTGCCGCACCGATTCATTGGGCGATCGCCAGCGGCGAAACGCGAACGGGCAACACCACCATGCGCATTGACGCGGGAATGGACACCGGGGAAATGCTCCTGCAAAAAGACTTGCCTATCCGTCTCGACGAGACCACGCCAGAGCTCGCAGAACGCCTATCGGAAGCCGGCGGACCGCTGATGGTGGAAACCCTGCGCGGCTTGCGCGATGGCACACTGCACGGGCGACCGCAGGATCACGCCGAAGCGAGCCTTGCCCCGATATTGAAGCGTGCGGACGGGCGAGTAGATTGGCGGCGCACTGCTGGGGAAATCTATAACCGGATGCGCGGCTTTACGCCGTGGCCCGGGGCTTACACGGAGTTTCGCGGCCAAACGTGCCAGATTTTCGGCAGGCCGGTGTCTAACGGCTTGAAGGGTTCGGAAAAACATCTGGATCCTGGCACACTGCTCGAGACCACCGACAAACTGAGCGTTGTTTGCGGCACAGGCAGCGTTTTTGAGCTCTCTTCCGTCAAACTTGAAGGGCGCAAACAGGTGTCCGCGACCGAATTTTTGCGAGGGGCACGTTTACAACCTGGCGAACGCTTCGTTTGATGTATTTGCACAAGGTACATTGCTCAGGCATACTCGCGAATTGAACCCCCAATGCCCTACGACCCTGCAGTACTCGGAGCTACAACCCATGAAAAGCAGCACAATGTCGAGGCCGGTTAAGCTGCAAATCTCCCCATTCTCGTGCAGAAACCTAAGGTGCACGGCGAGTTGCCTGCTAGCCGTCCAACTGGCTTGCCTGTCTCCTCTGGCTGCCGTGTTTGCCACCGAAAAAGCTGCTGCCAGCGCATCGTCGAATGACTCCGTGCTGCAATCCATGCAGGCAGAGCTGGCACGCGCCAAAGCCGCGCTCTCGAAGAGCGATCCCGCTCCGTACTACTTGAGTTACACCGTTTATGACCAGGATCTGACAGTTATCGCTGGAGCATATGGAGGTCTTCTGGCAGATTCCACGTCGAAGTGGCGGTCCGCGGACGTAACTATCCGCGTAGGTACGCCAGAGCTGGATAACACCCACGGACAAAGTCGGCAAAGCGGCATGACTTCCGGTACCCTGCCCCTCGGCGAAGATCCAGAGGCCACCGCGCGTTTACTTTGGGAATTGACGGATCGCGCATACAAGCGCGCCGCGCCTTCCTATCTGAATGTCAAAACAAATACGGCGGTTCGTGCGGAAGAAGAAGACAAGTCTCCGGATTTTTCGAATGAAACTCCCAAGACGTACCTGGGTGCCAAGCTCGCTCCGTCGGTGTTGGACCGAACTGCGTGGGAAGGCGAAATTCGCCGCGTCTCAAGTGCCTTCCGCAAGTACCCAAACGTTTATTTCGCAACCGTGCTGCTGCAAGTCTCGGACGCAAACGGACGCATGGTGGCGAGTGACGGCGCCAGCGTAACCACCCCAAGCGCCTCCGCACGATTGGTGATTGAAGCACAAACGCGCGCCGATGACGGCATGGATCTGCTTCGCGTTGAAACCTTTCAGGCGCCTGCCGCGGCCGGGTTGCCCAGCGAAACCGAATTGCTCTCCAAGATCGATAAAATGGCTGCCGATCTCGCGGCACTTCGCAAGGCCCCTGTTGCCGAACCGTACGCCGGACCCGCCGTATTGAGCGGGCGTGCCGCCGCCGTTTTCTTCCACGAAGTTCTGGGACACCGGCTGGAAGGCCACCGCCAGCGCGACGAAGACGAAGGGCAAACCTTCACGAAAAAAGTCGGCCAGGAAGTGCTGCCAAAATTCTTGACCGTGACGGACGATCCCACTCTGACGGAACTGGATGGCGTGAAGTTGGCGGGAACCTACTCCTTTGACAATGAGGGTGTACCGGCGCAGCGCGTAGAAGTGATTAAAGATGGCGTCCTTAAAAATTTCCTTTTGTCGCGCATGCCGATCAAAGGCTTTGAACAATCCAATGGACATGGCCGCAATCAACCGGGGCTTATGCCGACGGGACGTCAGGGAAACCTGATTGTCTCTTCCACCCAAACAGTTCCGGAACCGCAGATACGCGAGAAGCTGATCGAAGAAATCAAGAGACAGGGCAAGCCCTATGGCCTATATTTCGACGATATTCAGGGTGGATTCACTCTGACGACCCGCTCGTTGCCGCAATCGTTTCAAGTGTTGCCGGTGATCGTATATAAAGTCTACGCCGATGGCCGACCGGATGAGTTGGTGCGCGGCGTGGACATCGTGGGAACTCCGCTCGCCGCACTTACGCGAATCATCACCACCGGCGACAAGCAACACGTATTTAATGGCGTTTGTGGCGCCGAAAGTGGAAGCGTACCGGTATCTGCGGCCGCCCCTGCGATGCTCTTCAGCGAGATGGAAGTTCAGAAGCGCGCTCACGGAAGAGAGCGGCCCCCGATTTTGACCGCGCCAGGATTGGAAACCATGCCTGAGAAGGACCCCATTACCAAGGCATCGAATGCGAACCCGGAGGTAAAGCCGTGAGCCAGCGGATACCAGGAATGAAACTCATCGCTGCTATGTGCGCTGCCGCAACGTTCGCCATTTTGCCCGGGCAATTGAAAGCAACCGAAGCAAAGGCTCCGGAAGCGGCTACCGCAGCGGCTCACGAAGCTGCCAAGGGTGATCCCCTGCTCGAAGCGCTTCTTACGGAGCTTGATCGATCGACCGCGCAGTTGAAAATGGACAAGGTGCAAGCACCTTACTACATCGAATACCGCGTTAACGACCTGGAGGAGTTCAGCGCGGAAGCCGCATTCGGCGCCCTGCGAGAAAATCAACGCAACCGCCGTCGCGTTTTGCGTGTAGTCGTGCGCATTGGCAATTACAAGCAGGACAGCTATTACAACCAGGGGTTGGGCACCGCCACGATCCTGCCGCTCGATAGCGATCCAATCGCGCTTCGCCGCCAGATCTGGCTGCTCACCGACGAAGCATACAAAGCAGCTGCCGACGCATATGCCGAGAAACTCTCCGCGCTGAAGCAATTCTCCGCCGAACCGAATCCGGTGGACGATTTTGCGCGTGCGCCGGTCGTTTCCGCAGTCGGCGACATCGTCAGCATGAAAGTGGACGAGGCTGGCTGGGGGCAAACCCTGCAGAAGCTCACAAAACTATATCGCCAGTATCCGAACATTCAGGCGTTGACTGCCTCCGCGCGTTTCACGGCCATCAACGACTACTTTGTGAATTCCGAGGGCACGATTTATCGCGACGGAAAAACAACCGCGACCGTTTCTTTGAACGGTTCTACGCAGGCCGACGATGGAATGCGTCTCAGCCGCAACCCCTTCTGGAGCGAAGAGCGCGCCGACCAACTGCCTGACCGCGACGATCTGCTTAAAGAGACCACCAAAATGTTGGAAACGTTGAAGGCACTGCGCGACGCGCCTATCGTGGAAGAATCCTATCGCGGGCCCGTTGTGTTTGCGCCCGACGCGGCCGATGACATCATGGCAGGCTTGATCGGCGGAAATATCCTTGGCCGAAAACCACAACTCGGACGCCCGAATCGCACTGTCGGCGCATTCGGGACCAGCTACAAGACGCGCGTCCTTCCAAGATTTGTCACCGTCGTGGACGACCCAACCATCTCGAGATTCCAGGGCAAGCCATTACTTGGCAACTACGGCGTCGACAGCGAAGGTGTAAAAGCGGAAGCCGTTACGCTGATTGATGCCGGCACGCTTCAGAACTATCTGGTCGGCCGCCAGCCGATTCGGGACTTCGCCTCCTCGAACGGTCATGGCCGCGCCGCGCCGGGAACGATGGCTCAGCCGGGACTTGGCACACTGATCGTGAAAAGTTCGGAGCCGGAATCCGCCGCCGACCTGAAGCAAAAGCTCCTGCAAATGGCCTCGGAGCAGAACAAGCCCTATGCCTATCGCGTGGACACACTTGGGCCGGGCAATTCCCCGCGGCTGCTCTACCGTGTGTACACCAAAGACGGCCATGAAGAACTCGTGCGTGGCGCGGTCTTCAACGAACTCGACATCCGCGCCCTGCGCAACGACCTGATCGCCCTTGGCGACGACCCGCTGGTCAGCAACCGGATGGGCGGCATTCCGCAGACCGTGATCTGCCCGTCTCTGCTCTTCGACGAGTTGGAAGTGAAGCGGGCCGACACCAGCAAAGAAAAATTGCCGGAATATCCGGCGCCCGCGCTGAAGAAATAAGAACCGGGGCGGTAAGATGAATCTGCGAGAGCGCATCGAGTGGATTGGCCGGATGGCCTTTCTTGTGTTCATCCTTGCTTCGGCTGCTTTTCTTAGCGCGATCACCGCCATGCGCATCGCTATCCATGGACGCGAAGTCGCCATGCCCAATCTTGTCGGCCGGAACGTGGGCGAGGCCAGTCAGGTCCTGCGCTCAAAAGGCTTGATTCTCAACGTTGCAGATCGCGTCTACAGCGACCTGCCCATTAACCAAGTGGTGCGCCAGACGCCGCCACCCGGGATGCAGATGAAGGTTTCCCAGCAAGCGCACGTGGTGCTCAGTCTGGGTCAGCGTCAACTGGAAATTCCAACATTGGAAGGCAATAGCCTCCGCGTGTCGCGCATCCAGTTGTTGCGCGATGGCTTGCAGCTTGGAGAAGTCTCGAACTTCGCGGTTCTCGGTGAACCGCCTGACACGGTGGTCATACAAAATCCAAAGTCCGGAAAAGGCGGAGCCACCCCGCGCGTGGACGTCTTGGTGTCTAGTGGATTAAAAGAGGCGGCCTACGTGATGCCCTACCTGCTGGGATCGAATGAGATTGACGCGCAACACCGTTTGGATCAGGCGCACCTGCACCGCAAGATCAACTACGTAAATCTACAGGAGTCGCAACACGGTACAGTCGTTGACCAATCTCCTGTTGGTGGCGCTCGAATCGCCGCGACAACGGAAATCGAATTGACCGTGGCCAATTGACCGGTCGCTTCTGTGATTCGCCATTTCTAGCGGAAGCCGAGCTGAATTGGCGGCTGGCAAGGCATTGCCATTGGCATTGCGTTATACTCACGTTTCGATGCCCGTGAAGCTCACCCCCAAGGCGACTATCCTTCTTCTTCTTCTCGTAGCCGTTACCATCCCACTCACCTGGAAAGCGAAATCACTCGAAAAGAAACTCTTCGGCCACCCCGACGAAAACGCGCTGCTAAACAAATCAGCGCCGGCCTTTACTCTCAAATCATTGGCGGGAGAACAGGTTTCCTCTTCCGATTTCCGCGGAAAAAAGAAGATCGTGGTCAGCTTTTGGGCCAGTTGGTGCGGCCCCTGCCGAATCGAGTTGCCGGAGTTGCAGGCCTTTTACGAAAAATACCACGCCGCGAACAATAATTTTGAAATCCTAGCCATCAGCACCGATGAAAATCCCAAAGCTGCGGACCAATACGTCAGCGAAGCCAAACTCACCTTCCCGGTCTTATGGGATGGCGATAGCAAGGCCAGCGACTCCTTTGGAGTCGAGGGAATCCCCGTGTTATTTGTGATTGATGAGAATGGGAAGATCACTATGGTCCAGAGCGGCTATGGCTATGGGTTGGAGTTCCGATTGATCGAGGCGCTGGGCCTAAAGAAGATCCCTGTTCTCGCTAAGGATTCGGATGACGACGCCGGCAATTGAATTCCGAAATGTGACCAAGGTCTACCGCAAGCGAACGCGCGGTGTGGAAGTTGCGGCTCTGACTAGCGCAACATTCTCCGTTTTTCCCGGAGAGGTTTGCGCGTTTCTCGGCCCCAATGGCGCGGGCAAGACCACCAGCATCAGCATGCTGATGGGTTTCTTCTTCGCAGACTCTGGAGAGATCAGCGTCATGGGATATCCTCCCGGCGATGTCCGGGCGAAGTCGGAAACCGGCTTCCTCCCGGAGAATTTTGCGTTCTACAAATACTTGAATGCCCGGCGCCTGCTCCGCTTTCACTACGCGCTGTCCGGCCGCAACAAGGAAAATGTAAACCTGGCCATCTCGGAACTGCTTTCCAAAGTAAAGCTGAGCGACTTCGAAAAACTAAAGATCGGCAAATATTCGCGCGGGATGGTGCAGCGGCTTGGGGTCGCTCAGGCGCTTCTTCACGATCCGAAGCTGTTGGTCCTCGACGAACCCACTTCCGGCCTCGATCCCGCGGGCCGAAAGGATGTCCGCGACGTGATTTCTGCGTTGCGGGCGGCAGGTAAGACGGTATTCCTCAGCTCCCAGTTGCTCTCCGAAGTGGAGCAAGTGTGCGACCGCGTGATCATCATCAGTAAAGGACGGGTCGTGCAGAGTGGTCGCATGGAGGTGTTATTGGGGGCAGCAGATCGCGTGGAAATTCTCGCTACTGCCGGGTCTGAAGGACTCGAAGCAAAGGTTGCTGAATGGGGCGGCGTAACCACCCGACACGGTCATGGGGTCACCATCGTCGTCCCAGTTGACAGAAAGCGCGAACTCGCGGAATTGCTTTGGCAGAGCGGCCAGGACGTCGTTCACATCCTCCCTCTGCGCAGCTCACTCGAAGATCTGTACATGAGAACAGTTGGAACTGAAGGCGGGCAAGCGTGAAGATTAAAACCCTTGCGTTCAGTACTCTCGAAAGCTTCTTGCACAATCGACTCTTGCTGCTTGTGCTCGTCCTCGCGCTCTGCTTGTTGACCCTCATGCTCTATCCGCTTCTTCAGGCAAAGGCGCGCACCACTGGCGAAAATCAGCAGGCGATCGCTTCCATGGTGCTGGAGATGATCTCCCAAGTGATGTCGTTCTCCAGCGGCCTCGGCGCATTGCTCGCGGCGTGGGGTGCGGCGGACGCATTCAATACGGAATTGAAATCCGGCACGGTGCTGGCGGTCATGGCGCGCCCGGTCAAACGCTGGGAGTTTTTGCTGGGAAAATATCTCGGCGTGATGCTCTTCATGGGCTGCTACGTTCTAGTGATGTTGGGTCTCAGCTATCTGATGGCTTGGCTCGCGGGAGTGCGCGTGCAGGCCTCGCCCCTGGTGTTGCTACTGTACCCCATGGTCCGCTACGCGATTTATGCTGCAATCGCTATGTTCTTCGCCACCTTGACAAACACCATCGCCACCATGGGAGCGGTCTTCGTGATCGCCATGGGCGTTGAATTTGTTGCTCCCGATGCATCTGCGTGGATGCCCAAACTCGCCTGGCTCAAATCCGCTCTGTACTACGTGCTACCCTCCACAAATCTTCTAACTGAGGGCCGCTTCCTAAGTTTGCGACAGGCTTCGCTCAAACAGGTCAGTTGGCAAGAGCATGCCATCTCGCTCGGCTACGGCCTCGATTTCGCGTTCATCCTCTTGCTCCTTGCGATGTGGTCGTTCCACTACCGCACGCTTCGCAAAGACTAGCGTCTGCAATTCCAGAATTCGGGTTTAGCGGAGATAGCCCCAGTTGTGGAGCTTGTCTGAATCTTCACCCCAGCGGTCACCAACGTCGGTACGGTAGTACATGTTCGGGATGAGAATATTTTTGATACGCGAATATGCCTGCGCCTGTGCTTGCCTCATCGTTTGTCCGAGACCAACCACGATCAGCACTACCCCCGATGTTCCCGCCACAAGCCACTGCTGATTCACGCTCTTCACGTCTTCGATGTGAATGCCTTCCGTGGTCGGCCGCTTGAAAACGATTGCCGCATTTTTTGAAAATGACTCGAATGTGGCTTCGTCATCGAACGGAAACGGTGGTACAACGATGCGCACGCCAACCTGAAAACCGCTACGCGTGCGCCACTTCGGTTCCATGCCACTTGCTAATTCCCAGAAGAAATCGCTGATAGGTGTAAGGATCCCTTCCTGCTGAATGCTGATGGTGGGGTAGCCAAACCGCGAGGTGAATTCCAGCGGGTAAATGCCGTTGTTGTTGACGATGCAATTCACATCAATATAGCCGACATATCCTTCTTCGGCGAGCTTTGGCTCCATCTTCAGCAGCGTGCGATTGAAAAGCGCATTGGGTTCACTCCAGAACATCGCCGTGCCCATTTCCCCCGTTGGGGGTCCCACCTCTCCCGGAAACAATTTCTTGTGCTCAAAATTGATATTTATTGGGGTGATGAACTTCTTCCCATTGAAGAACGCCCCGACGGCAACTTCAACGCCGTTCACGCGCCGCTGTAACTGAAAGACTTTGATCTCATCCGCGAAAGCCCTCTTGTAAGCTTCCAGCATACCCACGACATCATCGCCGTCCTCTTCCTCGCCGACAAACAGCCTCCGTTTCACGTTTTGGGCTTCCCCGCTCGGCTTGATCACGTAGCGGTCCGGATTTTTTTTCACAAATTCAATCGCGGGATCGAAGGAGTCGAAGTCTTGATACGGAATGATCGTGACACCCGCCTTCTTGAGTTCTTCCTGACCAAAGGAGCGATCGTCCTCAAGATTGTCCGTATACGGAGTGCCGCCGATCACCGGTTTGCCGCTGGCTCTCAGTGCCTGAGCCTTGGCCCCCTGCCCCAGGGTATCGTCGAACACGACGATGTCCGCCCACTTCGCATCTTTTTCATAATCGCTGGACTTGGGTACAAATCCATCGGCGATATCGCGTTCCTTTTCGTTCTCGACGTAATAACGAACCTCGTGGCCCTCTTTCACCACCTGCCAGGCAATGTCACCGATCAAACTCGAGAGCGAAGCAAAAAGAAATTTTCGTTTTTCCATGAATCCGCTGTTCGCCCCCTGAAGCGCCGTGTTCAAGCAAATGTGGTGCAAGCATTGTAGTTACACAGCAGCCGGACGAGCATTACAAAATATAAACATTTCCCTGGGACAACCAATTCTCGCAGACCGGGACTGCCGCCTTGGAAAACCCCCGTAAGCCCTCCAGCATCCCACTACCCTAGCGATGGCTGACCCGTACTCCCGGGCAAACTTATGAATCCAACTGTCCTTCCGTTCAGGTTATACTGCTCGTGTCCGAGCCGCGGGGGCGTCCTTCCCAGACCAGCCACCGCCCCAGGCCGGCTTAGAACTGCCAAAAAAGTGAGGTGGGGATTGCGGCGAATTGCGCTTTTTCTCTTGGGTGCGCTTTTGCTATTTGACGCCAGTCTATGCAACGCGCAGATTCTTCATCGCAAAAAGAAAGTCAACAAATCCACCGAGGCCTCCAACACGGCCGAGCCGGACAAACAGCTCTATGACCGGGCTATGGAAGATGTGAGGCGTGGCCGGCATGAGCAGGGTCGCTTGGCTCTCCAGACCCTGATTAACACCTATCCCGACAGCGAATACTTGGCCAAAGCCAAGCTAGCGATTGCCGACTCCTATTTTAAGGAGGGTGGCACATCCAACACGATGCTGGCTGTCGCAGCGTATAAGGACTTTGGTGTTTTCTTTCCCTTCCTGCCAGAGGCCGCCTATGCCCAATTACAGGTCGCCAAGGCTCATTACAATGAGATGCCCAAGCCGGACCGGGATAACACGCAAGCAAAGCAGGCCGAGGAAGAGTTCCAAACTTTTCTCCAGAAGTATCCGAACGATCCCTTGGCTCCCGAGGCTCAGCAAAGGTTGCGCGAAGTGCAGGAGGTCATCGCGGAGGGCCAGTTCCGGGTCGGTTACTACTATTTCCTAAAGGGCGACCGTCGCGCCGCTGCGGGACGCTTGATGCCGCTTACCCGCCGCTATCCCCTCTACAGCAAAGCCGACGAAGCACTTTGGATGCTTGGCGACCTTTTCGAGAAGAGCGAACGCAAAGACATCTCCAGCTCGTTCTACGGACTGATTGTGCGCAACTATCCGCTTTCTGACCATGCGGCCGATGCGACCGCAAAGCTAAAATCCTTTGGCGTGCCGGTTCCCCAGCCTGATTCCAAGGCTGTTGAATGGATGACCGCAGAGCAAAATGTTCCTCGGCCTAGAGAAACAATTATTCACCGTTCCTTTGGCATGCTGCATGGAGGCCCGGACGTCCACATGGCCGCTCATAATGGAGCTCCAAACATGGATCCGCCAAGTGACATACTGCCCGGTTCTGACATTCTCAGTGGCTCGAAAGGCACTAGCCTCACAATGGGTTCTGGTAGCAATGCGGTCGTCGAGAAAGTACGACCGGGTGATCCCGCTCCGGAAGCTGGCACTGGTTCCAGCAGTAATGCGGAAGAAGTGAACTCCACTGCCCAGGGCGATGGCACTGCGACAACGGAAGTTACGGGCACATCGAGTTCCAGTGCAACGAGCGGAACCTCGGTGGTGACTCCAGATACGCCCATGGATAAAACCGCTGCCGCCGCTGCTCCACCGGCCAATGCGAACGCCCCCGCCGACAGACCTGCGGATGGAACCACAACAACCCCGACAGACAGCAAGAACCAGAAGGAATCCAGCAGCAAGAAGAAGGGGATAAAGAAATTGGTCCCCTGGTAGGAACGGTCACCAATAATTTGGGTAATACAGGGGGGTGCGGAAGTCTCGCACCCCTTGTCCTTTGGGACAGGTTGTCCAATTGGAATCGAGCATGTCTACTTCCGACACATATCCCGCCCCCGAAGATTGACGTCGCCTTTCGCTGGTGCTCCAATACACTTTGGAAAGTACTATCGGCAGTTTGGGCGGGTCCTTTGGAGGAACTGCGGTGCCAAGAATTCTCGTTGCGGACGACAACAGTAACATCCAGAAGATGGTGGGCTTAGCCCTGAAGGATCAGGGCATCGAGGTTGTCGCTGTCGGCAATGGCGAAGCCGCCGTGCGGAAGATTTCCGACATTCGTCCGGACCTTGTTCTTGCTGACGTCTTCATGCCAGTGCGAAATGGCTACGAAGTTTGCAAATACGTTAAAGATGATCCTACCCTTTCCCATATCCCGGTGATTTTGTTGGTAGGCGCGTTTGATCCCCTTGATGAGCAGGAAGCCCAACGCGTGGGTGCAGATGGGGTCTTGAAAAAGCCCTTCGTTCCGCCTGACCCGCTCATTTCTATGGTGAAGTCAGCGTTGATTCGCGCCGGTGTGCCTCTCGGACCATCCGCCGCCTCTTTAGAAAAGGCTCCGCCACCTTCGCGCTTTCCTTCCGAGCGACTGGAGCCAAAATTGGCGGCACTCGCTCCGGAAACTTTGCCGCAGGCTCAAGCCGTTCCTGTGGAAGAAGAATTACCAATCAGTTCGAAGCCCGCCAGCATCAGTTCCGGTCAAAGCCCCGTGGCGTTCGGAAGTCTGCTGGGAACGACTGAAGTCGAAGACGAGGCTGCATTTCTTCCAAAAGCAAAATCTGAATTGTCGGCCGATAGAAATTGGGGCGCCGAAGAAGAAATCGAAGAGGAAGAAGAAGCCGAAGAAGAAGAAACGCCTCGATCCTCGTGGAGACCGAGCGCATTGGAAAGCATTGGGGATTCCGACAGCACCTCGCCGTCGCATGGCGTGCCGGACTGGCGCGAAGCAGCCTTCCATGGTAACCCACCCGCAAACAAAACGCAGTCCCCCGAGTGGAAACCGCCGCCACCCTCAATTGAATTCGTAGACGCAGCGGAGGCGAAGTCCGTGGGGGTGTCCACGCTCGAGCACAAGCTCGAGGAACCCTCAGTTCCCTTCTCGGGTGATGCCTGGGCGGCCGCGATGTCGGCTGGAGTGGAAGAGAAACTCGCGCAATCGCAGACCGAAACAGAAGCTGCCGCAACATCAGTACCCATGGAAGAAATTGACCACGCCACGGTTGAGAAATTGATCCGCGAGAGTCGCGATCATGCCGCCTCGGTGGCCGAAGAGCAAGCTTCCCATCCGCAAACGTGGACCGGGGAAACTTCCGCAGACGAGTCTTCGAAAGAGCCCGCCAATAGCTGGTTTTCAAATCAAACCACTCCCTGGGAAATTGACGCACAGAAGGCCGCAGCATTCAGCTCCAATTGGGACGCGTTGCATGCACCCGAGCCACTCATTTCGGAGAGTTCGGCGCTGTCGGCTTTTGTGAGCAGCGATGTAACCGTGACGTCTCCGCCCGTTGCGGACAAATCTTTCGAAATTCCAGGCCTTCATGTGGATGAGACGCAGGAAGTTCCGGTGTATCGTGAACCGGAGAGTATCGCTCCATCACTTGCGGCAGCCAAGGAACCGGACATGGACGAGCTCGTAGCTCGGGTACTCGCAAAAATGAATCCCGATGTCCTGCAGAGAGTAACGCGCGAAATCCTCAGGCCTGTAATTGAAACCATCGTCCGCGATGAGCTTAGCGGCAAGAAATAAGTTACTTCCTTTCCATGGCAAATGTCCTCAGAGCATATACCTGTAAAAGTAGGCCCTCATCTGCCCAGGACATGCCGCCAGACTTCGCACCGCGTTGAAATCTTTTCTCGCATCCGCCGTGCCTCGATTTCGGAAAAAAAAAGTGTACTGCTGCGAATTTGATGCAGCTCCGGACCTTCCCAATGCCCGCTCATCAGTCCTTTTATTGAGTGCGAGTTGGCCCCCAACAACAAATGGCCGAGCTCATGTGCCGCGGCATGGCCCAGCAAGGATCCTATATCCCCTTTTTCCCTGTCTTGCAGTTCCAATGTCGGCTCGTAGAAAATGTCCGCATAGCAGCCTTCGCCTGCAGAAGTGAGGAAGGAAATCCCAATCGTACTGGCGCTTAAGCCCCGAGACCTGCTGAGGACGCCCAGATGGAGATGTTGCGGATAGCTCGTTTCGCCGCAGGGCTGACTCATCGACCGTTCCGTGAGAATCGTCGGACAATCGAGCCAGGCAAGTCGGATTCCGGCTTGTTCAAATATCCGGGTAGCGACTCTTTCCGCCTCCTGGATCGTTTCTTCGGGGACTCCCGCTTGGTCATGAATCGACACAGTGATGACCTGTATCTTGCCAACATTTTCCGTCTTGCCCGCCGCAAGTTGCGGCAACCAACCCAAGCTAAGCACCAGCAAACTGCCCAAAATCACTCTTTTCACCGCGCTGACCTCCTGATCAGCGCACAGACTGCGTGTCCCGCATAGCTACCTCAATGGTTCAGGGGTAAAATGATTCTCGACCCCGGGTAACGCGATAATCCTTCCTTTTTCAGGGGAATGCCTCTGGAGGTAACGCAACTTGCATGAAACTTCTGCTCGCGTTAAGACGTTATTCCCTAGAGATCGTCAAATCGTGTGCGTCTCGCTAGAGGTATCCTTTGCCAGTCTCGGAACTGCCAACCCTCATTCGTTTTGGTACCTTTGAGCTAGACGTGCGTTCGGGTGAACTTCGCCGAAACGGCTCCCGCATCCGTTTGCAGGATCAACCCCTCCAAATACTCTTGACCCTTCTTGACAGACCAGGGGAGGTGGTCACCCGCGAAGAACTGCACTCCAAGCTCTGGCCAGCGGACACGTTCGTGGACTTCGATCATGGCTTGAACGCCGCCATCAAGCGTCTCCGGGACGCGCTCGGAGATACTGCCGACAATCCCAGGTATATAGAAACCCTGGCGCGCAGGGGTTACCGTTTCGTCGCTCCAGTGAGCCCCAATAACGACGGGACCATTACATCTGGAACGGCCCCACATGTCCAAAAAACTGCCCCCAGGAGCTGGCCCGTCCGGCTTTTCGTAGCCGCGGGTCTGCTTCTGTTGCTTGGCTCTTTGGTTGGTTGGATCATCGCGCGGCGCACCCGTCCCGTCTGGCCCGGGGAACAACGCTTGACTTCCAATCCAGCTGATTTGCCGATCATCCGCGCGGTCATTTCCCCCGATGGTAAATATCTTGCCTACGCGGACCGCACCGGATTGTTCGTTCGTGAAGTTGCCTCGGGAGAAGCGCACGCGATTGCGCTTCCGGATAAATTCAGTGCCGTACCCACAGGTTGGTTCCCCGACGGTACCCATCTCCTGGTCACCAAATGGCGAAAACCTGGAGACAAACCCAGCGTGTGGAGTATCTCCCTGCTGGGCGGTGCTCCGCACATGTTAGTAGACCACGCCTGGGTGGGAGTACTCAGCCCAGATGGAGCGCAGTTGGCTTTCTCTCGCGGCGACAATTACGCGCAGACTATCTGGATTGAGCCCATTGCCGGGGGGGATCCCCGTAAAGTCGTCGACGAACCGGGGGAACTGTTCGGCGCCATGGCTTTCTCCCCGGACGCGAAACACCTCGCCTTCATCCGCTCCGTATATCGGATGGGTTACCACGAAGGAGATACTTCCATCGCCGTGGCCGATTTTTCCACCGGCCAGGTGAATTATCTGGTCTCGAATCCAGGGCTGGAGGACGCTATCGCCTGGTCCAGCGATGGCCGGCTGATCTATTCCCAGTTGGAGCCACGACCGAACAATCGTGAGTCGAATTTGTGGGCTATCGGCTTGAATCCACACACCGCGAAGCCCATGGCCAGCGCGATACGGTTGACGATGGGCCCCGATCGAAAAACCAGTCCAAGTCTTTCCGGCGACGGAAAGGTGCTCACTTTCCTCCGGCGCACTTCGCAAGCCGAGATATACGTGGGTAATCTCGCCGATGACATGCGCAGCTTGTCGTCCTCAAGCCGCTTGATTCTTGAAGAAGGTACAAATCTGCCCTTTGATTGGGCCGCGGACAGCCAGTCGGTGATTTTTGTTTCCGACCGAAATGGTTGGAGCCATCTGTTCCGCCAGGACCCGGCGCGGGGGTCGCCTGATCAGGTGGTCCGCGGAAATGATCGGATTCTCGCAGCAAGGATGAATCCCAGCGGCTCGGCCATCATTTATTCCGTCGTTTCTTCCGATCGAATGGATGTCATGCCCATGAGCATCATGAGCATTCCAATAGCGGGTGGAAGCCCTCGCCTGTTATTCAAGGGTATGGATATTGCCAACCTCCAGTGTGCTCGGTCGCCTTCGACGGTTTGTCTCATCGGCCGAACTTCGGCCACTTCCCTGATATTTTCTATGTTTGATTCTGAAACCGGCACCCAAACAGATTTGACACGGCTGGACGGCCCCAGCGTGCTCAAAATCAATTGGAGCCTTTCTCCCGACGGCTCACAGCTTGTGATGGGCAAGCGGATGCACCAGGTGAATCCAGCCGAGCTGACGATTTTCTCGATCAGAGACAAGTCACAACGCACCATTCGCATCGAGGGCTGGACGGATATTCGAAGTTTAGACTGGGGTGCGGACGGCCGAACCATCTGGGTCGGTGCCTCCTCTCCCGCGGGCACCGAAGCGCTCCTCAGCGTGGATATGAAAGGCAACGCCACACCCGTTGTGCTCGACGACGAGCATGAACTGGGCTGGGCCATTCCTTCGCGGGATGGGCGCCGCATCGCCTACTGGAAAGCTTCTGGCACATCCAACGCCTGGATGCTCCAGGGCTTCTGAAATTCTGCAGATCCAAAATGTTCCGTAGGTACGTGGTTTATGTCTGGTGCGTGTGCCGTACCGAGTGTTCACACTCAGGTGCTGCGAATTGACGCGGCTTACAGCCTCCCCTTATATTCAAAGATTACCCTGCGCTGAGTCGCGCTATCTGTGCGCGCTCATGCGGTGGATCGGGAGAGCCGCGCCGGATGCCTCGAGAGATTGCCAAAGCCTACGAACCGCAACAGATTGAGCCGCGCTGGGCCGCCTACTGGGTAGAAGAGTCTCTTTTCAAGGCCGACCCCGCCGCGCCGGGGCCCGCCTTCTCCATCGTTATCCCGCCGCCGAACGTGACCGGTTCGTTGCACATCGGCCACATGCTCGATCACACGGAGATCGATATCCTTACGCGCTGGCACCGTATGCGCGGCTTCAATACGCTGTACCTGCCTGGCACGGACCATGCCGGCATTTCCACGCAGCGGGTGGTTGTACGCCAGCTCGCTGAGCAGGGCATTGATTATCGCAAGCTCGGCCGCGAAGAATTCATCAAACGCGTCTGGCAATGGAAAGAAGAAAGCGGCGGCACGATTCAGCGCCAGATGAAACAGATCGGCGAATCCTGCGATTGGTGGCGGGAGAAATTCACCCTTTCTCCAGAACTTTCGCACGTGGTGCGCGAAGTCTTCGTCACCCTCTACGAAGAAGGGCTGGTGTACCGCGATACTCGCTTGGTCAACTGGTGTCCGGACTGCCTTACCGTTCTCAGCGACCTGGAAGTCGTTCATGAGGAGCGCCAGGGCCATCTCTGGTTCATCAAGTATCCAGTTGCCGGCTCCAAGGAATTTCTCTCGGTTGCCACCACCCGGCCGGAGACCATGCTCGGCGATAGTGCCGTTGCTGTCCATCCGGAAGATGAACGCTATCGCCATCTCATCGGCAAAAACGTTGTTGTTCCCCTGATGAACCGCGAGATCCCCATCATCGGCGACGACATGGTGGATCGCGAATTCGCCACCGGCGCGGTGAAAATCACACCTGCGCACGATCCGAACGATTTCGAAGTCGGACGTCGCCACAACCTGCCGCAAATTGACGTGATGACCGATGACGGCCACATGAACGCCCAAGCCGGGCCGTACGCCGGGCTGGACCGCTTCGCCGCCCGCAAAAAGATCGTCGAGGATCTAAAAGCCCAGAGTCTCCTCGAAAAAGTCACTGACCATATCAATTCGATCGGCTTGTGCGAACGCAGCAAGACCGTCGTCGAGCCCCGTGTCTCCACGCAGTGGTTCTGCCGTATGAAGCCGCTCGCGGAGCCTGCGATTGCCGCCGTCGAGAGCGGCAAAATCCTGATCGTGCCGGATAACCGCCGCGAGGAGTATTTCAACTGGATGCGCAACATCCGCGATTGGACCCTCTCTCGCCAATTGTGGTGGGGCCATCGCATCCCGGCATGGTATTGCGGAAATTGCAGCGAGGTGCTAGTCACCCGCGAAGATCCCACAAAATGTTCGAGGTGCGGCTCAGTCGAGCTGAAACAGGATCCTGACGTGCTCGATACCTGGTTCAGTTCCGGTTTGTGGCCCTTCTCGACTCTTGGCTGGCCGGAGAAAACGCTGGACTTTCAGCGCTACTATCCGACCAGCCTGCTCATCACCGGCTACGACATTCTCTTCTTCTGGGTCGCCCGAATGATCATGTTGGGCATCCACTTCACGGGCGAAGTCCCCTTCCACGCCGTCTATCTGCACTCGCTGGTGCGCACCTCTAGTGGTGAAAAAATGTCCAAGTCCAAGGGAACCGGACTTGACCCCATCGCACTCAATCAACAGTACGGCACCGACGCGATGCGGTTCTGCCTGGCGTCCATGGCTGCGCCGGGCACGGACATTGTGCTCTCCGATGATCGCTTACTCGGCGCACGCGCGTTCGCCAATAAGATTTGGAACGCCGCTCGCTTTCTATTCCTCAATCTCTCGAAATTTGAAGAAGGTGGTAGCTCGCTCGATGAACTCGCCGCCCCTTCCATTCGCGCAAGATCTCCCTACGCGTATGCGGGCGCCATCCCCGTGGTGGATCGCTGGCTATTTGCGCGGTTAGCGCAAACCGTCGAGACCGTCGACGACGCTCTGAATAACTACCGCTTTCACGAAGCAGCGCAGAGCGTTTACCAATTCTTCTGGGGCGATTTCTGTGATTGGTACATCGAGTGGGTCAAACCTGACCTGCACAACGCGGATAGCGGTCGTGCCACCGTCGCCTGGAAAAATCTCTTCGCCGGATTCGATGCGGCACTGCGTCTCTTGCATCCCTTCATGCCCTTTTTGACCGAAGAGCTTTGGCACCAGCTTCCGCAAAAGCCCGGCGCAAAGTCCATCGCGCTCGATTCCTATCCCGAAGCACACCCTGCGTGGAAAGACTCCACGGCACTTCGCGAGTTCAGCTTGGTGCAAGAAGTCATCCAGGCTCTTCGTGGCATCCGTGCTGATAGGAAGCTCGACCCGAAAAAGAAGGTGCCTGCAGAATTCTCCAGTGCCGACGCGACCATTCGGAAAATCATCGAAGCGAATCGCGAAGGCATCACACGTCTGGCGTTCCTCTCCGAACTCAAGATCGCCCGGGATAAACTGCCCGAGGGCGGCGGCGCGCGCTCCACCGCGCAGTTCGATATCCGTATCGCTTACCTCGAAGAGACTGTGGACATCGAAGCCGAAGTAAACAGAATCAAAAAAGAAATGGAAGGATTAGAGAAAGCCATTGCCTCTAAGGAAAAGCAGCTGGGCAATGAAACCTTCCGCAGCCGGGCCCCGGAAAATATCATCAAGCAAATGGAAGACACTCTTGCCGGCCAGCGCATAGAACTACAGAAGTTGCATCTCCGCCGCACGCAATTGGAGGCCGGAACTTGATGTAATTTGCCCCGACTATCTCTCCTCCCGTGCCCTCACCCATTCGGTGTCCAAACGCCGACATCAGCCTGCTTGTGGACAGCAGCAGAGAAAAGTAAGCTAGTACGCCGCACGCTCTGGATTGGGGCCGGATGCCGCAACCACCTTCGCTACCTGGGACAACCGACCGACGTCTCGCCGCTCTCCTCACGCTGCTCGCGGAGAACGCCACCATCGTCATCAGCGGTGCCCGCATCGCCCGCGAAATCGGGGTGTCGCGTTCTACCGTCTGGCGTTGGGTAGAGCGTTTGCGTGCGCTCGACGTCAAAGTCAAAGGCCACCCTCGCACTGGCTACTTCCTTGAGAAAGTTCACGATATCCTCACGCCAGACCTGCTACACGCGCGCCTGAAAGGCCGCTTGTTCGGAAAGCGAATTTTTCATTTCTTCAGGACGGACTCCACGAATCGCGTCGCGATGGAACTTGGCCACGCCGGAGAGCCGGAAGGCGCAGTGGTGATGGCTGAAGAACAGACCGCGGGGCGCGGGCGTGCCGGCCGCGTCTGGCATTCCGAACGTGGCACAGGCCTTTACGTTACTTTGCTCGTTCGGCCTCGCCTTTCCCCGGCGCAAGCTCCCCTTCTCACCATGCTCGCGGGTATCGCTGCTCATTCCGCCATCACCGCGCAAATCGGTGTCACTCCAGAACTAAAGTGGCCAAACGATCTGCTCCTCAATGGCAAAAAAATTGGCGGCATCCTCACGGAAATGCACGCAGAGCCCAGCCAGATACGTTTCGTAATCATTGGTTTCGGCATCAATGTGAACCAGGAAAAGTTTCCAGACGATCTTTCCACAACCGCCACGTCCCTTCGCCACGAAACAAGCCGCTCACACTCGCGCTTGGAGCTGTTGGTACGGTTGCTCAGCGAATTCGAGACCGACTACAATCGTTTTCTGCGGGAAGGACCCGCTCCCGTGATTGAGGGCTTCCAGCGCGTTTCGCCCTTCGCCAACGGCAAGCGTGTACGTGTGGATACCGGCGTCCACTCCTATGCCGGCGTGACCGCGGGACTCAGTCCCGAGGGTCTCCTATTGGTAAAGAAATACGACGGGCAGACCCAGGCGGTAATCGCAGGCGATGTCACTGAGGTTCGGTAAATGCTGCTAACCATAGACGTCGGAAACACAAACACGGTGCTGGGGGTTTTTCGCGAAGAAGATCTGATTGCCAACTGGCGCTTGACCACTGCCCGCGCGCAGACTGTGGACGAGTATGGCGTGCTGACCCGCAACCTTTTTTCCTTTGCCGGGCTGAACCAGGAAGAGATCACCGGGGTGATAATCAGTTCCGTTGTACCGCCGGTGAACTGGACGCTGGCTGAAATGGCCCGCCTGTACCTGCACAAGAGCGCGCTGTTCGTCGAACCTGGCGTAAAAACCGGCATGGCCGTCCTCGTCGATAATCCGATGGAAGTCGGAGCCGACCGCATCGTGAACGGCGTCGCCGCATTTCAAAAATACGGCGGCCCGTGCATTGTCGTCGATTTTGGAACGGCCATCACGTTCGATGTAATCTCCGCAAAGTGCGAATATCTCGGCGGCGTCATCGCTCCCGGTATCGGCATCGCTTCGGAAGCGCTGTTCAGCCGCGCCGCTCGTCTTTCTCGTGTCGAAATCAAGGACCCCGGCAAAGTCATCGGAACCAACACCGTAACCCACATGCAAGCTGGCCTGTACTACGGCGCGGTCGATATGGTCGATGGCATGCTCTCCCGCATCAAGGTAGAGCTCAAGACGGACGCAGTCGTGATTGCCACTGGCGGACAGGCAAGCCTCGTGGCTCGCGGTGCAAAACAAATTCAGCATGTAGACGAATTCCTGACGCTCGCGGGCCTCCGCTTGATTTGGGAAAAAAACCAGCCCCAGGACGTCCACCGCGAATCCCCAGCGCACCGAAGCGTTTCTTCGGCAAGTTCTCCTGCGAAGAAAGCGCAACGCTAGCACAGCCCGAACGGCTGCGCCTCCCCACATGGAAACCTGGAACTATTTCAACTATTTCACCGAGATCGAAGAACACTTCTGGAAGAAGCGTGGCGCCCACCTGCTTGTCTCTCCACTAGACTGGGCCATCATGGAAACCTGGCAGAAAGCGGGCGTTCCCCTGGAAGCCGCGCTGAAGGGCATCGACCGCGCCTTCGAGAGCTATCAGCGCTCCCGCCGTGGCGCGGGCAAGCCTCTGAAAAGCCTTGCCTACTGTACCGACGCAGTTCTGGAAGCCGCAGAAGAAGGACAGCAAGCCGCCGCGGAAGCGCAGCCCGCAAATTCCGCTTCCCGCAAAGCCGAGCCCTTCCCGCGATCGGATGTGAAAGGCTACATCGAGAAAAATGCTTCGCAACTTGAACGCGCCGCGGAACGTAGCGCAAAATCGCATCCGGAACTCTGCGTGATGTTGAAAAACAGCGCCGCTTCCCTTCTCGGCTGTCTTACTTTGCTCGAAACACCCGGCATTCTCGACCTGGAAGATCTCGAACGTCGCATGTCCATCCTCGACGACAAGGTTCACGCCGCGCTGCTCAGTGATGCCAGCGAGGAGATGATGCTCAAGATTCGCCGCGAGGTGGATTCGCAACTTTCCGCATATCGGCGCAAAATGAAAGCAGAGCAATTGGCGCTGGTCGAAAAGCAGTACCTGCAGAAACGCTTGTTGGACAAATATCAGTTACCGCGGCTCAGCCTCTACTACATGTCGTGAAGCCGCGGCGCGCTACGAACCCAAAAGGAATTTCGGAGAACAGGATTGGGAATCTATGTCTGATGAATTACTATTATCAATTGAGAAGCTTATCTACGGTGGTGAAGGTCTGGCGCACGCCGATGGCAATACCGTGTTCGTCCCCTACGTGCTCCCTGGCGAGCAAGTTTGCGCGGCTATCCGCACGCGTAAGAAGAAACTTATTCACACCACACTTCGCGAAGTAAAACAGCCATCTCCACACCGCACCCCGCCTCCCTGTCCGCACTTTGGGGTCTGCGGCGGCTGCCATTACCAGCACATCGACCTTGCCGAACAGGTGCAACAGAAGAAAGAGATTCTTCGCGAAACACTCTCGCGTCTCGGCGGGGTTACCTGGGACGGCCCCATCGAAGAGCACACCGCCGAACCCTTCGCCTACAGAAATCGCGCCCAGTGGGCATTTCGCGACGCCATGCCCCGCGCCTTCGGGTATTTCCTTCCGGAAAGCGCCCATATCCTCCCAATCGATTCGTGCCCTGTTCTGTCCCCAGGACTCGCTACCTTGTTCGCAAAACTTCAGAACATGGCTCGCGACAATTCGCTTCCGCCTGGCGTTCTGGAAGTAGAAGCCTTCGCCGATTCCGAAGACACAAAGTTTGCGATGAATATAGCCTTCGAGCGATTTCCCAAGCCGGTCAAGGATTTAGTCGCCGAATTTCGCGAAGCCCTTCCCCAACTGGAAAGTTTACTCCTCCTCGATCAAAGCAAGGATCGCTTCGAACTCACCGGTCCCGGCTACCTGGTCCACAAAGCAGGCGGCTTCTCGTTCCGTGTGAGTCATCTCTCGTTTTTCCAAGTGAACCGGTTCCTCATCGATGACCTTCTCAAGACCGTCCTCGCTGGCGCGAAAGGCTCGTTCGCCCTGGACCTCTACGCAGGGGTTGGATTCTTCACCCTGCCTCTTGCGAAGTCTTTCTCCCGCGTCATGAGCGTGGATGCCAACCTCGCAGCTACTGGCGACCTTCGCACCAATGCCGAGTCCGCAGGCGTCCAGATCGTCTCCGCAAACGAACATGCCGAAGACTTCCTGAAGAAACACACCGAACAGCCAGACTTTGTGGTACTCGATCCCCCCCGCTCCGGTCTCGGCGCCGAAACCGCGGCGCTACTCGCAAATCTTGGCGCGCCGAAGATTGTATATCTCTCCTGCGATCCCTCCACGCTCGCGCGAGATCTTGCCGTTCTCATGGGCTCCGCTCGCAAACCGGCAACGGCCTCCGAGCCGGCGCATCGCTACGAAATCGAGCAAGTCCACTTCTTCGATCTGTTCCCGCAAACGTTTCACATAGAAACCCTGGTGAAACTCCGGAGAGTCTAAAGAAGCTTCCGGCCGTCGCGATTGCCGTTGTATTTGCCGGCCGCATTTTGCTCGGCCGATATCCGCCGCTGCACACCCTGAGCAATCCACGCATGCTTATCCCGTTCACTCTGCTGCTGGCTATTTCTGCGCGGATCAAATCGGCCTTTGCCCGGTGTTACGATTCGCTTCGGGCCGCGGGCATTTGGTCACTCCGGTTATGGACTGCGCTGGAATCTATCGGTGGCTTAATTGCCAAACAACCGCTGCTACGCGACCACATCTTGCAGCGGTCTGCCGCTGTGGAAATCCCTCTCAAGTTCCCTTGCGCTGGAACGGCACGCTGCAGGATGAACCTGCGCTCAATGCCCTGGGCGACATCTTCACTCTCGACCTGTCCAGCATGGATATCGCAGACTCGCAGCTTCCGCTTCTCGCAGAGCCTGGAGCAAAGCGGCGCGCTAATCCTCGGCACGGATCGCGATGGGGCCGTTCACGGATGGCCGCGACCTTCGCCTACCTCGGCTGTCTCCAGCCATTCGATGAGTCAGGCTCCACGCAGCCGCCAAATCACCAGCAAAGCAACCAACAGCATCAAAAAGCCGGCAGCAGCCTCGTATTCATGATTCTTCTTGTATTGCGCCCAGGAAAACGCGGTTTGCGGAGAAGCAGGCTGACGCGCCGCTGAGATCTGCGGGAAAAATAGCGGCACAGAAGCCGCATACCGATCGAATGCCGCGCCATGCTTCCCGCGAAGTTCCATCTCCTCGCGGCGCATCACGAAGGCGTACACCAACGCAAAATAAATCAGCATCAGCACTGCCGCCCACACCGAATGCACCGCAATTGCCGCGCCCACTGCGAGAATACTGCTGCCAAAATAAAGAGGATTCCGCGTGTAAGAATACGGCCCGGTGACCGTGAGTACTTCCTGCTTGTGCAAATAGCCCGCCGCATACGCGCGGATCAGAAGGCCAAGTAATCCGACCGCAGCGCCTGCAAGAGTCCATAGAAGCGTGGGCCTCGCAAGCCACAGAACCAAAATCGTCAGGATGTAGCCGATGCGAACGCGCCAACGCGCAAAAAAATCCAGCCAACTCACCAAGGCGCTCCCAACCGCTTTCGAACGGCCTGGAACACTTCGTCCACCGATATCTCGAGTAACGAAGCATTTGTTTCACTGACTCGCTTGTGAGAAGTCACTGCACCAGCTTTGCGCAAAACAATCTGCTGTGGCGGATAAGGTCCGTTGCGCGCCGGGTCCGTCGGTCCATAGATAGCCACGCCGCGCGTTCCGAGACCCAGCGCCAGATGCAGCGGCCCCGTATCTCCTCCGACGATAATTTCCGCGCCGCGCAAGAGCGCCATCAAAGTTCCCAGCTCGCCATCGTAGGCAACGGGATCGGCTGCACCGCTCACGGCCTTCACCTCCGCAGCGAGCGATTCTTCTCCTGGCCCGTAATTAATGACCGAGCGCAAGCCAAGCTCTACACAAATCCTTTCCGCTAGCGCACCATACCGTGCCGCTGGCCAGCATTTCGACCGCCAGCCGCCGCCGGGACTCAACACGATGTAACGCTCGATACCTTCTTTGCCAAGCTCTGCTCTTACCTTCTGCAGGTCCGCATCAGAAACGCGTAGCGCAGGAGTGGCCACCGCCTTCGCCGCTCCGGCCCGTAACGTCAACTCCCCATTCTGATCCGCGATATGTGTCGTCACGCAGCGCACGCGCTCGTTGTACAGGATCTGCACTCCATATTCGCGAATCGTTTCTGAGGAGAATCCGACGCGCTTTGCAACCCCGCCGAGGAACGGCAAAAACGCCGATTTCCAAAGTCCTTGGTAATCCAGCGACGCTGTCCAGCGTAACTTTCGAATCTTTGAGATCACTCCGCGTACAGAAGAATTCACACGCGAATCCACGGTCCAGATTTCGCTCGCCAGTCCGCTGCTCGCCACTAATTCAGTCCAACGCGGGTGGGTCAACCAGACAATCGTAGAGTTCGGGAACGATTCCCGAAGTCCCGCTACAGCGGGAAAAGTATGCACGATATCGCCAAGCGAGCCGAGCCGTACCACGAGGAAGCGCTCGTCAACCATGCGGGCCTTTACGCTGGCTTTCAATAAATGCGCGGGTGGAGTGTTCCTTTGGATCGCCCACAATCGCCACTCGGATTCCCAGCCGCGCCGCTACTGCTCGTTCGGGCACGGTTTGCAACGTGTAGTCGGTCCCTTTAGCGTGCACGTCGGGTCGGAACTCTTCCAGCAAACTCTCGACATTAGCGTCGGGGAACACGATGACATAGTCCACGTCCCGCTGTGCCGCCACCAAGCTTGCCCGTGCGCGCTCGTTTAAAATTGGTCTCCCGGCGCCTTTGAGTTCCTTCACGCTTGCATCCGAATTCACCCCAACCACCAGCAAATCGCCTTCGTGGCGGGCCCCAGAGAGATATCGAACATGACCTACATGCAAAGTGTCGAAGCATCCGTTGGCAAATACCACGCGCCTGCCCTGCTTCTTCGCTTCGCGCAAGTGATCCCTCAACTCCTCGCGAGTAACTATTTTGCTTTCCGCTCTGCGCATTATTTTTTAGCGGACCTCTTCTGAGGCGGTCCGCCCTCTGATTTCCGCAATCTGTGCCGTATGCTGCGAGGCCAACGCTCGCGCAGTCACCCTCATGATCCAGACGCCGCTCTTCGAATCGCTTCCAGAAGTTCTTCGCGGGAAACCGTCGCCGTCCCGCGCTTCATCACCACCAGTCCGCCAGCGATATTCGCGATGTGCGCTGCTTCCAGCGCCGATGCACCGCTCGCCAGAGCCAGCGTAAACGCGGCCAGCACGGTATCCCCAGCACCGGTGACGTCCACAGCCTGATCGCTGCCATGTACCGGAATGTGTATCGTTTTCTGTCCAACCTGGAAAAGCGCCATTCCATCGCGCCCACGCGTCACCAACAACGAATCCAATTTCATCTGCGAGCGAGTCGCCGATCCGCAGCGCTCCAACTCTCCAAGATTCCTGCCGATTCCTGTGTGATGCAACACTTCCAACTCCGGTTCGTTTGGCGTCGCCGTGGTTATCCCCGCTCCGGCGTATTCCGTCAATCGATAGCGTGAATCCAGGGTCACCGGGATTCTCTTTTTCAACCATGAGATCTCCCGCACTTCCGCGGGCGCCGCCACCCCAAATCCATAATCGGAAATCGCCAACGCATCTGCTTTCTTCAGCACGGACTGAAGCAAGATGCGAAGCTTCTTGCGAATCCTATCGGGGATCTCGCCGGCCGGTTCG
>Ga0209526_10000384_pt1 | contig 28255 bp, 22 predicted proteins | sample JacPinW_OM2H0_M1_FD_188566 | JGI IMG/M metagenome (GOLD analysis project Ga0209526, IMG submission 188566) | Forest soil microbial communities from Algoma, Ontario, Canada - Jack Pine, Ontario site 1_JW_OM2H0_M1 (SPAdes) (version 2) | ecosystem: Environmental > Terrestrial > Soil > Boreal... | reverse complement strand
AGCCTGTGATCTCCCGGGGCGCTCTGTATGCGTTGTTTGATGGACTCTTTCAGCGATGCCTGCTGCGGCATCTCTCGGGCGATCGCAAGGCGATCGCGGACCTGCGGGAAGAAGTGGAGCGCCTCCTCCCGACCGTTGCATAGTAGCTGGCGGCCGCAGGATCACCCCTTAGCCCCGACTTCCTTGGCAAAGGTGTCGCGCAGGCCGATGGTGCGGTTGAACACCAGACGGTCCGGCGTCGAATCCTTGTCTCTGACAAAATAGCCCTGGCGCTCGAACTGCATGGCGTCGGGCGAATTGCTCGCGTCGATCGCGGGCTCGATCCGGGCGTCCTTTAAAATTTCCAGCGATTGCGGATTGACATCGGGGACAAAATTGGCGGCATCCGGGACCGGTTTTGAAAACAGCTGGTTGTAGATGCGGATTTCGGCCGGCACCGAATGCTCAGCCGATAGCCAGTGCATGGTCGCCTTGACCTTGCGTCCGTCGGGCGCATTGCCGCCTTTTGTCAGGGGATCGTACGTGCAGCGCAGCTCGACGACTTCGCCATCCGCGTTCTTCACGACCTCGCGGCAGGTGACAAAATAAGCGTAGCGCAGCCGCACTTCAGTTCCCGGCGAAAGGCGAAAAAACTTCTTCGGCGGATTTTCCATGAAATCATCGCGCTCGATGTAGAGCTCGCGGCCGAACGCGATGCGGCGAGTGCCGGCGGCGGGATCGTCGGGATGATTCTGCGCCTCGATCTCCTCACTCGCCCCTTCCGGGTAATTCTCGATCACGACTTTTAGTGGCCGCAGCACGGCCATGCGCCGCAGCGCGGTCTTGTTGAGGGTTTCGCGGATGGAAAATTCCAGCATGTTGACGTCGACGACGCTGTTGGCTTTTGCAACGCCAATGCGCTTGACGAATTCGCGGATCGCGGCCGGCGGCACGCCGCGCCGTTTCAATCCGGCAATGGTCGGCATCCGCGGATCGTCCCAGCCCGCGACATGGCCGCCGCGCACGAGCTCGGTCAGGACCCGCTTCGACAACAGCGTGTAGGTCAGATTGAGCCGGGCGAATTCGTACTGGCGCGGTTTAGACGGCACCGGCAGCTTGTCCAGCAGCCATTCATAGAGCGGCCGGTGGTCCTCGAATTCCAGCGTGCAGATCGAATGGGTGATGCCCTCGATCGCGTCCGACTGGCCGTGGGCATAATCATAGCTCGGATAGATCGACCATTTGTCGCCGGTGCGCGGATGGACGGCGTGCAGGATGCGATAGAGCACGGGGTCGCGCAGGTTGATGTTGCCCGACGACATGTCGATTTTTGCGCGCAGCACGCGCGCGCCGTTCTGAAACTCGCCCGCTTTCATCCGGCGAAACAGATCGAGGTTTTCGTCAACCGAACGCTCGCGGAACGGGCTGTTCTTGCCCGGCTCGGTCAGCGTGCCCCGACTGAGCCGGATATCTTCCTGCGACTGGTCGTCGACATAGGCGTCGCCGTTGCGGATCAGGATCTCCGCCCACTCGTAAAGCCGTTCGAAATAGTCCGACGCATAGAACAGGTTCTTGCCCCAATCGTAGCCGAGCCAGTGCACGTCGGCCTGGATCGAATCGATATATTCCTGCTCCTCTTTGGTCGGATTGGTATCGTCGAACCGCAGGTGGCAGCGGCCGGAAAACTCCTGCGCGATGCCGAAATTGAGCGCGATCGACTTGGCGTGCCCGATGTGCAAATAGCCGTTCGGCTCCGGCGGAAACCGGGTCACGATGGTCGAGTGTTTTTTGCTGTCGAGGTCGGCCTGGACGATGTCGCGAATGAAATCGCGCCCCACCTCTGAAGCTGCCGGTTCTGTGGTCATTCTCATTTCCAGTTCGGAATCAGGGGACGTTCTGCCAAATCCGCCCGCCGCAAGGAAGGCTTTAGTTATGCATAGTTCCTGCTATACACCACCGCGCCTTTGGCATGCCCCTTTTGTCCGCAACCTGCTGCCCTCATGACCTCTCCCGTCGTCACCCGCTTTGCCCCCTCGCCGACCGGCTTTCTCCATATCGGGGGAGCCCGCACGGCGCTGTTCAACTGGCTCTACGCCCGCAAGCTTGGCGGCAAGATGCTGCTGCGGATCGAGGACACCGATCGCGAGCGATCGACCAACGAGGCCATCGCCGCCATCCTGGACGGCTTAAAATGGCTCGAGCTCGATTGGGACGGCGAGGTCATCTACCAATTCACCAGGGCCGCGCGCCACCGGGAAGTCGCCGAACAATTGCTCGCCACCGGCAAGGCCTATCGCTGCTATGCCACCCCGGATCAGCTCGATGATATGCGCAAGAAGGCGCGCGCCGAAGGCCGCACCCGTCTCTATAACGGGTTGTGGCGCGACCGCGACCCCTCCGAGGCGCCCCCTGGTGTGCGGCCTGCGATCCGCCTCAAGGCGCCGCTGACCGGCGAGACCGTGATCGAGGATCAGGTCCAGGGCCGTGTGGTCTGGCAGAACGAGACCCTCGACGATCTCATCCTGCTGCGCGCCGACGGCAACCCGACCTACATGCTCGCGGTCGTGGTCGACGATCACGACATGGGCGTCACCCACATCATCCGCGGCGACGATCATCTGATCAACGCCGCGCGCCAGAAGCAAATTTACGACGCGCTCGGTTGGGAGATCCCGAACATGTCGCACATTCCCTTGATCCACGGGCCCGACGGCTCGAAGCTGTCAAAGCGCCACGGCGCATTGGGTGTCGAGGCCTATCGCTCGCTCGGATATCTGCCGGCAGCATTGCGCAACTATCTGGTCCGGCTCGGCTGGAGCCATGGCGATCAGGAAATATTTTCCACCGACGAGATGATCGCCGCCTTCGATCTGTCAGGCATCGGCCGCTCGGCGGCGCGGTTCGATTTCGCCAAGCTGGAAAACCTCAACGGCCATTACATCCGCCACGCCGACGATCAATCTCTCGTGACCATGTTCGAGGGCGTGCTGGACTACGTCCCCGATGGTTCCGCGCTCAAGGCGAAACTCAACGACACCACGCGCACGCAATTAAAGCAGGCAATGCCGAGCCTGAAGGAGCGCGCCAAGACGCTGATCGAGCTGATCGATGGTTCCTATTTCATCTTCGCCGACCGGCCGCTCGAGATCGAGCCAAAGGCCTTGGCTGTGTTGACACCGGAAAACCGCGAGCTGATCGGCCGGCTTCGTCTCGCGCTGCAAGCGGCCAACCCGTGGACCGCCGAAACCACCGAGGCGGCGATGCGCACCTTCACCGAACAGCATAACCTTAAACTCGGCGCCGTCGCCCAGCCGCTACGCGCGGCGCTGACCGGACGCACCACTTCGCCGGGGATTTTCGACGTCCTGGCGGTGCTGGGACGGGAAGAATGCCTGGCCCGGCTGGCCGATCAGGCCTCCTCATAAGGTGGTATTGCAGGCCTGATATGGCCATCTTGCAGTGCACACAGCAATAAGATACCCATCTTAAGAGGTACTTCTAGAATACCGGTCTCCCACGCCATCTATTCCTGTGGTGGCGCACCCGGTCGCCGGCTTTCGCAACGATCATCGGGGATTTCACGATGGACGCAACATCCAATACCAAAACCGCAACGCTGACGGTCGGCAACAAGACCTACGATTTTCCGATATTGAGCGGCACCGTCGGGCCCGACGTCATCGACATCGCCAAGCTCTACGGCCATTCCGGGATGTTCACCTATGACCCCGGCTTCACCTCGACCGCGAGCTGCCAGTCCAAGATTACCTATATCGACGGTGACGCCGGCGTCCTGGAATACCGCGGTTATCCGATCGAGCAGCTCGCTGAACACGGCGATTTCCTGGAAACCTGCTATCTCCTGCTTTACGGCGAACTGCCGACCAAGGCGCAGAAGGAAGATTTCGACCACCGCGTGATCCATCACACCATGGTTCACGAACAGATGGCGCGGTTCTTTCAGGGCTTCCGCCGCGACGCCCATCCGATGGCGGTCATGGTGGCTTCCGTCGGCGCGCTGGCCGCCTTCTATCACGACTCCACCGACATCAACGATCCGAAGCAGCGCATGATCGCCTCGATGCGGATGATCGCGAAGGTCCCGACGCTGGCCGCGATGGCCTATAAATACACCATCGGTCAGCCCTTCATTTATCCGAAGAACTCGCTCTCCTTCGCCGAGAACTTTTTGAACATGTGCTTCGCGGTGCCCTGCGAGGAGTACAAGATCAACCCGGTGCTGGCGAACGCGCTCGACAAGATCTTCATCCTGCACGCCGACCATGAGCAGAACGCCTCGACCTCGACGGTGCGCATCGCCGGCTCCTCCGGCGCCAACCCGTTCGCCTGCATCGCCGCCGGCATCGCCTGCCTGTGGGGTCCGGCGCATGGCGGCGCCAACGAAGCCGCACTCGCGATGCTGGCCGAGATCGGCACCGTCGACAAGATTCCGGATTTTATCAAGAGGGTGAAGGACAAGAACAGCGAGGTCCGGCTGATGGGCTTTGGCCATCGCGTCTACAAGAACTACGATCCGCGCGCCAAGATCATGCAGAAGATGTGTCACGCCGTGCTGGCGGAGACCGGCCATGGCGACGATCCGATGCTGAAGGTCGCGCTGGAACTGGAGAAGATCGCGCTGCACGATCAGTATTTCATCGACCGCAAGCTCTATCCGAATGTCGATTTCTATTCGGGCATCACACTGAAGGCGATGGGTTTTCCGACCTCGATGTTCACCGTACTGTTTGCGGTCGCCCGCACCGTCGGCTGGATCAGCCAATGGAGCGAGATGATCGAGGATCCGCAGCAGAAGATCGGCCGCCCGCGCCAGCTTTATACCGGCATGCCCCATCGCGACTACGTTCAGCCGGACCAGCGCAAGTAATCGGCGGACCAAGTTCGTAGGGTGGGCAAAGCCAACGGGTCGGCGCGAAGGCGCCTTTGCCCACCCTACTGCTTCTACGCTTTTCGTCTTAGCGCCGCGCCTTCCGCATCGTCGCCAGCACGATGTCGGCCGCCCGCACGCTAGGCGGCTGATCGCCGGTCGACATGATCGCGTCGATTTTTGCAAATGCCTCGACCTGGCGCCGCCGCAACGGAGAATCCTCCAGCAACTCGCGCAGCGACTGCGCCAGCTTCTCCGCAGTGCATTCCTCCTGCAAGAATTCCGGAACGACGTTCTCGCCGACCACGAGGTTGGCGAGAATGACCGAATTTACGCGGATCGCGCGGCGCAGGATCCACGCCTCGACCGCGCCCACCTTGTAGGCCGTCACCATCGGCACGCCCGCGAGCGCAAGCTCCAGCGTCACGGTGCCTGACTTGGCGAGCGCGGCGCGGGCGATCCGGAATGCCGCCCGCTTTTCCTGCTCGCCAATCACGATTTTCGGCGCGATCTTCCAGTTTTGCACGCCCTTCCGAACGGCCTCCTGCAGATGCGGCATGGTCGGCAGGATCAATTCGAACGCCACGCCCTCGGCCTGCAGCCGGCCGAGTGTTTCGCCGAATACCGCCATGTGATGCCTGATCTCGCTGCGGCGGCTTCCCGGCAATACCAGCAGAACCGGCGGCGCCTCGTTCCGGCGCTCCTGCTCGCTGGCGGCGGGCCGCAGCGTGGCGACCTGCTCGGTCAGGGGGTGGCCGACATAGCTGCAGGGCGGCCCGCGCAGCCTTTCGTACTCCGCCGGTTCGAAAGGCAGCAACGCGAGAACATGATCGACATAGATCCGCATCGCGCGCGCCCGGCCGGACCGCCACGCCCACACCGTGGGAGATACGTAGTCGATGATCGGAATCGAGGGGTCGCGGGCGCGGACGCGTCTGGCCACCCGGTGGGTAAAATCGGGACTGTCTATGATCACGAGAATATCGGGCGAGGCTTCCGTCACGGCGCCGGTCGTCACGCGGATCAGCCGCAGGATTTTTGGCAATTGCAGCACGACCGCGGCCAACCCGATGATCGACAATGCCTCGATCGGAAACAGCGAATTCAGCCCTTCGCGCTTCATCTGTTGGCCACCCACGCCCTCGAACCGCACGGCGTCGCCGAGGCGCTGGCGCAATATTTTCATCAGGCCGGCGCCGAGCCGGTCTCCGGATTCCTCTGTCGCGATCAGGAATATTTTTCGCGCGATGTTGGCAGCTGGTCGCGCCGGCGTCATGCGGGTAAACCGGTCACGAACAGGCCGGCAGTGTCGGCCGCTTCGATCATCGCCTGCGGTTCAACAGCGATCGTGTTGCCGGCGACAACCGCAATCCCGGCAAGTCTTGCGGCCGCCGCACCCTCGATGGTGCGCGGCCCGATGGTCGGGAGATCGAAGCGCAGATCCTGCCCGCTCTTGGGCGCCTTCACCAGCACGCCGCGTCCGGAGCTGGCGCGGATGCGGCCCTCGGCGCGCAGCCGCGCCACCCGCTTGAGCAATCCGTCGGTGCCCTCGATGTCCTCCACCGCGACAACATGACCGTCAATCACGACAACGGCCTGACCGATGTCGAAAGGACTGAGTGCAGCCAAAACCGCGCGCCCTTTGGCGATGTCGGCGGCGGCGTCCGCATCCGGCATCGCCCGGGTGAGACTCCCCTCTGGCATCAACAGGTCCGGGGCGACATCCTTGACCCCCACCATCCTAAAACCGTCTTGCTCGAGAATGCCGCCGATCCCGGATAGCAGATGATCGTCACCGCCGCGAAACGCCGCCCACACCAGACCTAAGACCCGAAGCGTTCCCCAATCGAGCCGGATCTCCGACAGCGCCGGCCGCACCAATGTGCCGATGAACACAAGATCGCGGCAACCTTCGGCGCGAAACAGTTTTTCAGCCTTGCCGATCTGGCCGACCGAAATCCAGTGATGGCGAAAATTTTTTACCCTTTCGGGATCGCAGGCGCCTTTGAGCGCAAACAGAACCGGACTGATATCGCGCGCAGTGAGCGAGTCCGCGACCGCAAACGGCATGACGCCGCCGCCGGCGATCAAGCCGACCGGCGATGAAATCTGCAGCGCCTTTGAAATTTCGAAAGCCTTTGAAGTCTCGAAAGTCTTGGCGGTCATGGCTCCCGCGACCTCGCCATCAGGTCAGGTTGCCGCTATCGGCGGGAAGGCACAGCGAGCGATGCTTGCCCTCGCCGATGAAGGCCAGGATTTCCGCGATCGCGGGATCTTCGCTCGCCATGGGCTGCACCGTGCTCAACCTCTCAGCAAAGATGCCGGGCCCGTGAAACAACTTTTGATAGAAAGCGCGCACCGTGGTGAGCCGCTCGCGCGTAAATTTGCGGCGTTTCATGCCGATGATGTTGAGCCCCTCGAGGCTGGCATATTGGCCGTTGACGAGACCGAACGGAATGACGTCGCCGCGCACGCCGCAGACGCCGCCAACCATCACCTGCGGCCCGATCCGGGTGAACTGATGCACCGCGGACAACCCGCCGATGTAGACAAAATCGCCGATCTCGCAGTGACCGCCCAGCGTTGCCGAGGTCGCGAAGATGACGTTGTCGCCGACGACGCAATCATGGCCGACATGGCTGTTGTTCATGAAGTAACCGCGCGCCCCGACCCGCGTGATGCCACCGCCTTTCTTTGTTCCGACATTCATCGTCACGCCTTCGCGAATGGTGCATTGCTCCCCGATTTCAAGCCGGGTCGGCTCACCGCGATAACTTAGATCCTGCGGAGGTCCTCCGAGCCCAGCAAACGGATAGATCACGCAGCCAGCAGCGACCGTCGTATGCCCGGCCACGCTGACATGCCCGATCAACTTGCAATCTTTGCCGATCACGACGTTAGGGCCGACCATGCAATAGGGACCGACAGTGGTGCCCTCGCCGATCACAGCGCCATCTTCAATCCGCGCGGTGGGATCGATCATCGTCATCGAAATTCGTCCAGTATCAGCCGAAAGTGCCGGGCGTTAATATGTTGGGTTTTCCGGTGGGTACCGCGACATACCGGTGGTGTCTAGTGACGTATCGTTACGCCGTATTTCGTTAACGCCTTTGGCCTCGCCGCGACACCGGCAGCCGTCAGCCCCCCATCAGTCCGTCAGCATGGCGCCGACGTCGGCTTCGGCAACGATCGCGCCGTTCACCTTGGCGTCGCCGTGAAACCACCACATGGTCTTGCGCCGGCCGATCGAGCGCATGTGATATTCGATGGTATCGCCGGGCATCACGGGCTTTCGAAATTTGCACTTGTCGATGGTGAGAAAATAAACCGCGCGCGGCTTCTCGGTGCCCTCGACCGATTTGATTCCGATCACGCCGGCGGTCTGCGCCATCGCTTCGATCATCATCACGCCGGGATAGACCGGGCGATCCGGGAAGTGACCCTGGAACGGCGGCTCGTTGAAGGTGACGTTCTTGACGCCGATCCCTGAGTAATCGGTACGGATATTGATGACCCGATCGATCAACAACATCGGGAAACGATGCGGAAGCGTCTTGAGAATCTCGTTGATGTCCACAAGCTCGAATCTGACCGCTGCCTCCATCAATCGCGCCCCTCGTCCTTCGGTGCGGCGCTGCCATCGCGGACCAGACGCTCCACCGCAACGATCTCCCGGAACCATTGTTTGGTCGGTTTTGCAAAGAAGCCACCCCAGCGCCCGCCTGGTGGAATGTCGTCCTTCACCCCGCTCATCGCCGTGACCTGGGCGCCGTCGCCGATATGAAGATGGTTGTTGATGCCCACCTTGGCTCCCAGCGCCACATTGTCGCCGATCGTCAGACTGCCGGCGAGCCCGATCTGGGCCGCGAGCAGGCAATGCCTGCCAATGGTCACATTGTGACCGATCTGGACCTGATTGTCGATTTTGGTGCCCTCGCCGATCACGGTGTCGCGCAGGCTGCCGCGGTCGATGGTGGTTCCGGCGCCGATCTCGACATCGTTCTGGATCACCACGCGTCCGGTTTGCGGGACTTTCAGATGCCCATCCGGTCCAAAGAAGACAAACCCGTAGCCATCCTGTCCGATGCTGCAGCCGGGATGGATCAGGACGTTGTTGCCGATCAGCGCAAACTGAATGGAGCAATGGGCGCCGACATTGCAATCCCTGCCGATTCTGACATTGGCGCCGATCACGGCCCCCGCACCGATCACCGTCCCAGTGCCGATTTCGACATTGGGGCCGATCACCGCCAAGGGATCGACGATGACGCCGTCTTCCAGATGCGCGCTCGAATCGATGATGGCGGAGGCCGAGATGCCGTCATTACCGAACCAGGATTGCGGGCGCAGCGCTTCGCTGTGCAAAACGCGCGCAACCTTGACGAACTCGCGGAACGGCTGGGCCACGCGCAAGACGGCGACATGGGCGGGAACATCGGCCTCGAAACGCGCACTGACCAGACAGGCGCCGGCTTTGGTCGAGGCCAGTTGATCGGCGTATTTCAGATTGTCGAAAAACGTCAGATGCATCGGGCCGGCCTCGTCGAGCGATGCCAGCCCCCTGACCTGCTGGCCGCCCCGTGAGGGGTCGCCCAAATGCGCTTTCGTCAACGCGGCGATATCGGCCAGCGTCGACGGCGATGGTTGCTCGAAAAACCTCGGCTGCTCCATTCCATCCGCCGCAGTCCGGCCGGTGATCAAACCACGCGAACCGGTAAACACTTTTCTCGAAAACGCTTTAGAACGATGTCCCGCCGCCAAACTTGAATTGCTGCACCCGGTCGAACTTACCCTTGGTCAGGGGCACCGCATAGTCGAAGCGCAACGGACCGAATGGCGATGCCCAGATCAAGCCGACACCCACGGAGGTACGAACGGTATTACCCTTGTCATACTGCAATCCCAAACACGTTCCGGGGTTGGGGGCAGGCTGTGGCGTCGGCGGAGTACAGCCGGGCACGTTGACTTCGCCAGTGGCGGCCCAGGAAGTCGGGCCCTGGTAATCAAACAGCCCGCCGGCGTCAGCATAAACAGCGCCCTTCAAGCCCACTTCCTTCGGCAGGAACCAGAACGGCATCTGCAGCTCGTAAGACGCGCCCCAATATTTGGTGCCGCCGAGCGCGTCCTGCGTGCCGTACGGATTGATGTCGCGCGGACCGATGCCGTTCGGGGCGAAGCCGCGGACAAGATTCGGGCCCATCTGGAACTGATCGAGCATCCGCAGCTCGGTGTTGCCGACCTTATTGAGAATGCCGCCCTGAATGTGGGCCAGGCCAACGATATCGGAAACCAGCGGGGTGTAGTACTTCGCGTCGACCGCGCTCTTCAGATAGCTGACGTCGCCGCCGACGCCGGCGAAGTCCTGCTTGAAATCGATCAGGAGGCCGTCGGTCGGGTTCTTGTTGTTGTCGAGCGTATTGTAGTCGAGCGAATAGCCCAGCGACGAGGTCAGCGTCTTGCCGCTCGCCAGCTCCTTGCGGACCGGCAGCGACGCCTCGCCATCGGCGTAGCACCAGAGACCAAGCCCTGTTGAATCGACTGCGCCCAAAGCGGTCGCTGCCGCAGCGCCGTTGGCATTCACCCAGGCCGGCGACGGGTTAAAGGCAAGCAAGCCGTTTCCTGGATTGTTGTTACAATTTGCCAGAAAGGACGGCAGCGAGATTTCCTGCTGGTAGATCGAATAGCGCAGCTGCAGCGAAAGATCCTCGCGCAGCGCGAATCCGAGCCGTGGACTGAAGCCCAGCGTCTTGGTGCCGTAGGAGATATAGCTGTTGGCCAATTGCTGGCGCTGGAACAGGTCGAGGCCGAGCGCCACCCGATAATCCAAGAGGTAGGGTTCGACAAAGGACAGCGAGTAGCCGCGCGCATATTGGCCGTAGGTCACCGATGCCTTGGCAAACAGGCCGCGGCCAAGGAAGTTGCGCTCGGAGACGCTGATCTCGGCAAGCGCGCCGTCGGTCGTCGAATAGCCGCCCGAAACCGAGAAATCGCCGGTCGATTTCTCTTCGAGATCGACGATGAGAATCACGCGATCGCTCGAGGATCCAGGCTCGGTCGTGATCTTCACGGTCTTGAAGTAATCCAGGTTCTTCAGGCGGCGCTCGGCGCGATCGACCAGCGCGCGGTTATAGGCGTCACCTTCGGAGATATCGAATTCGCGGCGGATCACGTAGTCCCTGGTGCGGGTATTGCCGCGCACGTTGATGCGCTCGATATAGGTCCGCGGGCCTTCGTCGATGGAGAAGACGATCGAGACGGTACGGTTCTCGAAATTGCGATCGCCGCGCGGGCGCACGATTGCAAAGGCGTAACCGCGCCGCGAGGCCTCGATCTGCATTTCCTCGACGGATTTCTCCAGCGCCTCGGCGTTGTAGAGCGAGCCGATATTGACACGCGAGAAGCTGCGAAGGTCATTTCCATTGAGGGTTGCGATGCTGGACTGAAAATCGACCGCAGCGACCCGGTATTGCTGGCCCTCCTCGATCTTGAAGGTCACCAGGAAGCCCTTGCGCTCCGGATCATATTCGGTCAGCGCCGCCACCACCTGCACATCGGCGAAACCGTGCTTCAGATAAAAGCGGCGAATCAGGTCGCGATCGGCCTCGACGCGGTCCGGATCATAGACGTCACCGCTGGCGAGGAAGCTCAGCAGGTTAGATTCGTGGGTCTTGATGACGTCCTTGAGGCGGTACGACGAATAGGTCGTGTTGCCGATGAATTCGATGGATTTGACGCCGGTCTTGGGGCCCTCGGTGATCGTGAAAATGAGGTCGACGCGGTTGTTCGGCTGCTCGATGATCTCGGGATTGACGTGGACGTCGTAGCGGCCGGAGCGGCGATAGATTTCGGCGATGCGCTGGGCGTCGGACTGCACCATGGGACGCGACAGCGTGCCGCGCGGCTTGGATTGGATTTCCGCCGAAAGCTGCTCGTCCTTGACCTTCTTGTTGCCCTCGAAGGCGACCCGTCCGATCACCGGGTTCTCGACCACGGTCACCAGCAACCGGCCGCCGGCCGAGTTGATCTTGACGTCCTGGAACAGGCCGGTCTCGATCAGTGCCTTGAGCCCGTCATCGATCGCTGCTTGATCCAGGCGCCCCCCGGGCCCCGGCTTGAAATACGAGCGGATGGTCTCGAGCTCGACCCGCCGGTTGCCTTCGACCTGGATCGAGGACACGGTCTGGGCCGCGGCAGGCGGCGAAACCAGGATAGCCGCCAGCGTCCCGACGACCGGCAGGGCGCACATGACCAGGGCGGCCAACAAGCCCCCCCGAACTCGCATTCCAACATTCATGCGCAAAGCGCCCTTGTCATTCCAGTGCCGGCCCACGCCCCCACGCGAACCGGCAGATTCCCATTCAGTGCCCAGCTTGTAGCCAATTTCGCCGGTGGGGCAAAAGTCCTATCGCATTGTAATTTCAATTTCATTCCAAGACGTTGCCTATTGGCCACGTCACAAAAAAGCCCGTTTCAGGATGCCGCGAGGTGCAGAATGTCGTTGTAGGTCGCAAACACCATCAGCATCAGCACCAGACCGAGCCCGATTCGGAACCCCATCTCCTGCGCCCGATCCGACAGCGGGCGTCCGCGCACCGCCTCCACCGCATAGAACAAAAGGTGACCGCCGTCGAGCAGCGGTACCGGGAACAGGTTCAACAACCCGATCGAGACCGAGAGCACCGCGGCGAGATGCACCAGCGCCGCAAGGCCGATGGTGGCGACTTGACCGGAAATCTGGGCGATCCGAAGCGGGCCGCCGACCTGGTCGGCCGCCTCGCGGCCGGTAAACACGCCGCCGATATAGGCGAGCGTGCGGTCGATCACGAACCAGGTTTCCTTGACGCCGAGCCAGAGCGCGGTCGCCGGATTCACCCGCTCGGTCGTGACATCGCCGGAGACGGTCTTGCGGGTGATTCCGAGCACGCCGAGCCGATGAGCATTGCCGAACGGATCTTTCACTTCCTTGAGTTCCGGCGTGCCGTTCAGCTGCAGCGTCGAATCGCCGCGCTTGATCGTGAACGTCAAATGTTCGCCGGCCCGCACGCCGACGATCCGCTGCATATCGCTGAAACTTTCGATCTTGGTGCCATCGATCGCGGTTACGACGTCGCCGACCTGAAAACCGGCGGCCGCCGCGGCGCTGCCCGGCTCTACCTGATCGACCTGCGCCGTCGTGCTCGGCTTGCCGAAGAACGTGAACAGGCAGGCGAAGATCAGGATCGCCAGAATAAAATTGGCAATCGGACCGGCGGCTACGATCGCGGCACGCGCTCCGACGTTCTTGTGGTGGAAGCTTCCCTTGCGCTCTTCGTCGGTCATGTTGGCGAGCATTTCAGACGATGGCGTCGAGGCCTCGCTGTCGTCGCCGAAGAATTTGACGTAGCCGCCAAGCGGGATGGCCGAAATCTTCCAACGCGTGCCATGCCGGTCGTTGAAGCCGAAAAGTTCCGGCCCGAAACCGAGCGAGAATGTTAACACCTTCACGTCGGTCCAGCGGGCGACCAGGAAGTGACCGAGCTCGTGGAAGAACACGACGATCGTCAGCACGAACAAAAAGGGGATGACGTAACCGATGAGCCCGTGACTCAACGTGTTGAAACCATGAAGAAAAAACTCGGACATCGGATTCCCCTTACCCAGAGCCGCAAGGCCCTGTTCCCCAACCCTCTAGGATGCCTTTAAGGCAATTTGAGGCAACAGGGTGGCAGCTTTATTTCGTGCGTTATGGTCAACGGCGATGGCGTCGTCGGCCGAAGTCAACGGTGCCAGATTGCCGGAGCGAATCCAGCTTTCCAGCGTCGCCTCGACGAGGCGCGCGATCGCGCCGAATCTGATCTTGCCGGCGATGAAGGCCGCGACCGCCACCTCGTTGGCCGCATTATATACCGTAGTTGCCCCGCGTCCGGTCCTTAAAGAATCGTAAGCCAGCCGGAGTGCCGGAAAACGACCGAAGTCGGGCGCCTCGAATGTCAGTTGTCCGATCTTGGCAAGATCGAGCTTCGCCGCCGGCCCGTTGATGCGATCAGGCCATCCGAGGCAATGCGCGATCGGCGTGCGCATGTCCGGCGAACCCAATTGCGCGACCACCGAACGATCAGAAAATTCGACCATGCCGTGGATGATCGACTGCGGGTGTACCAGCACATCGATCTCATCCGGCGTCAGCGCAAACAGATAGGAGGCTTCGATGACTTCGAGCCCCTTGTTCATCATCGATGCGGAATCGATGGTGATCTTCTGTCCCATGCTCCAGTTCGGATGCTTGAGGGCCTGCGCCAGCGTCGCCTGCTCGATATCGGCAATCGCCCAGGTCCGGAATGGCCCGCCGGAGGCAGTGATGATCACCCGGACCAGCTCCTCGCGGTTCCCCGAGCCCAGCGCCTGAAACAGCGCGTTATGTTCGGAATCGGCCGGCAGGATGCAGGCGCCAGCTTTGGCCGCGCGCTCCATGAAGAAATCGCCCGCACAAACAAGGCATTCCTTGTTAGCAAGCGCGACAGTCGCGCCGCGATCGACCGCCGCGAGCGCCGGCTTCAATCCGGCCGCGCCGCTGACCGCCGCCATCACCCAATCCGCCGGCCGGGCAGCGGCTTCGATCACCGCACTTTCGCCGGCGCCGCATTCGGTGCGGGTGCCGGCGAGCGCATCCCTGAGCTCAGCGAGACGACTGGGATCTGCCACCGCCGCGAACCGCGCGCCGAATTCCCTTGCGAGCTTCGCCAGCGCCGGCACGTTGGTATGCGCGGTCAACGCCTCGACCTGGTAACGGTCGCGCGCGGCCCGCAGCAAATCCATGGTGCTGTCGCCGATGGAACCGGTGGCACCCAGCACGCTCACGGTGCGCGCGGAGGATGCGGCTGCCTTGTTGTTACGCAATGGAACTGCGCTCATGTTTTCACCAAACCATAAGACCGCGGCCGACGCCATCCACGCCACCCCGCAAAAGACCGAAAATCGCCGCCATGACCACCGCGGCGACATACCCGTCCAGGCGATCGAGTAGCCCGCCATGCCCCGGGATTATGTGACTTGAGTCCTTGACGCCGAAACGCCGTTTCACCGCTGACTCAAAGAGGTCCCCGGCTTGCGAAACCACGGAGAGTGCCGCGCCCAATAGCAGAAACGAGCCGGGTCTGCCGAGCCCGAACGCCGCAAACCCCCCGGATACCGCAAGGCTCGCGGCAAACCCGCCGATCGCCCCCGCCCACGTCTTCTTCGGACTGACCCGCGGCCACAGCTTCGGCCCGCCAAGGCCGCGACCTGCAAAATAGCCGCCGATATCGGTCACCCATACCACGAGCAGGATCAGGATCAGCGCGACGAATCCGTAAACCTGGTCGAGGCGTACCAGCACCGACGCGATCTCGGCTGCGGCGGCATAGCAATATCCGGCCGTAGCCCAAATCCGCTGCCGCGGCGAAAGCAACGCAATTGCGGCCAGTCCGAGCGCTAGTACCACAAGCGCAGCGTCGATCCGCGTGGTGGCGAGACAGACCCCCGCTATCGCGAGCGCAACGGCTCCCGATCCGGCGATGCGCGCCTCCCGCGCCACACCAATGATGGTCAACCATTCGACATAGAGGCCTATCGCGGCCAGCGTCACCAGAACGGCCCACGGCCATCCGCCGGCGTAGGCAATCGCAATGGCGACCGGTGCCAGCACCAAGGCTGCGGCTACCCGAACCAGGAGATTGCGCGAACCCTGCTCGGCCATGGCCGCTGGCGTGGCTTTGCTGTCGGTCACGATCCGGTTTTCGCAGCCAGACCGCCGAAACGGCGTTCCCGTCTGGCGTATTCGGCGATCGCGCCCTCGAGTGCGGCCTTGTCGAAATCCGGCCAATGGATCGGCACGAATACGAGTTCGCTGTAGGCCGCCTGCCACATCAGAAAATTCGACAGCCGCTGTTCGCCGCTGGTGCGAATGATCAGGTCGGGATCGGGAATATCCGGCGCATTGAGGTATTGGCCGAGCGTGTCGGCGTCGATCGAGGACGGCTCGCGCTTGCCATCTTTGACCTCGCGCGCCAACCGCTGCGCTGCTTGGGCGATTTCCTGCCGCGAGCCGTAGTTGAAGGCGACCACAAGGTTGAGCTTTGTGTTCTGCTTGGTCAATTCCTCGGCTTCGTTCAGGAGCGCGCAAATGTCTGCTTCCAAGCCGGCGCGCTCGCCGATCACACGCACCCGCACCCCGTCGCGATGCAGCGTCGCAAGATCGTTGCGGATGAAGCGCCGCAGCAGGCCGAACAGGTCGCCGATTTCGGTCGCTGGGCGTGACCAGTTTTCCGAGCTGAAGGAGAAAATCGTCAAATAGAGAATGCCGAGTTCGTGGGCGGCGCGAACCACGCGGCGCAGCGCCTCGACGCCCCGGCGATGGCCTTCCGCGCGCGGCAGACCGCGCGCCGCGGCCCAGCGTCCGTTGCCATCCATGATGATCGCCACATGCAAGGGAGGATCGGCGCGATCCGGTCCATCGGTTGCGGGCGCTGCGGCGTTCGACATTGATCAGTCCTTAGCGATCAGTCTTTAGCGATCAATCCTCAAACGGTGAGGATTTCCTTTTCCTTGGCCGCAAGCAACTGATCGATTTCCGAAATCGTTCCGTCGGTCGCCTTCTGCACTTCATTGGCCAGACGTTCCTGATCGTCCTCGGAAATCTCGTGATTCTTCTCAAGCTTCTTGACGGTATCGAGACCATCACGGCGGACGTGGCGGACCGCAACGCGCGCAGCTTCAGCATATTTGTGCGCGACTTTCACGAGTTCCTTGCGGCGCTCCTCGTTAAGCTCGGGAATGCGCAGGCGCAGCACCTGCCCTTCGGTGGCGGGACTCAAACCGAGATTGGAATCGATGATTGCCTTTTCCACCGCCTTGACCATCGACTTGTCCCAAACCTGCACCGAGAGCAGCCGCGGCTCGGGCACGCTGATGGTCGCGAGCTGGTTCAGCGGCATGTGGGTGCCATAGGCATCGACCTGCACCGGTTCCAGCATGGAGGCCGCGGCGCGACCGGTGCGCAAGCCACCCAATTCATGCTTGAGAGCCTGGGTGGCGCCTTGCATGCGGCGTTTCAATTCGTTGATGTCGAACGTAGCGGTGGGCATAACGCTCTCCCTCCTGAAAACTCTTCGTCGAGGCTGTCCAAGGTATTCGCGCGAGCGATGGCCTGCGCGAACCCGTCAGCCGGCGACGATGGTGCCGTGACCTTTGCCGAGCAGGATCGCGCCCATCGCATCCGGCTCGGCGATCGAGAATACGATGATAGGCAGCGACGTCTCGCGGGCAAGCGCGAAAGCGGTCGCATCCATGACCTTGTAGCCACCTTCGATGGCCTGCGAATGCGTCAGCCGGTCGAACCGCTTGGCGGAGGGGTCCTTTTTCGGATCGGCGCTGTAGACGCCATCGACGTTGGTGGCTTTCAGCACCGCCTGCGCGCCGATTTCGGCCGCGCGCAAGACCGCTGTTGTGTCGGTGGTGAAGAACGGATTGCCGGTCCCGCCGCCGAGCAGCACGATGCGGCCCTCGGCCAAGTATTTGTGCGTCGCCGCTCGGGTGTAGAGTTCCGAAATCTGCGGCATCACGAAAGCTGACAGCGTCCGCGCCGGCGCCCCTCGCCGCTCGATCGCGGCCTCCAGCGCCAGGCAGTTCATCACGGTCGCGAGCATGCCCATGGTATCGCCGGTCGGGCGCGATACGCCGCGCGACGATACTTCGACGCCGCGGATGATGTTGCCGCCGCCGACCACGACGGCGATTTCAGCGCCAAGCTTCTGGGCGGCGATCAATTCGCCGGCGACGCGGTCCAGGGTTGGTTGATCGAGGCCGAAGGAATTTGCGCCAGCGAGATATTCGCCCGAGAGCTTGATCACCACGCGACGATAGACCGGCTCAGCCATTTGCGAATCGCTTTCCTTCTCCGCGCGGGCGGCTTCCGGCGCAAACGCGCCGGAAGGGCTATTTCCGGCGGTTATTTCTTGCCGCTCGCCGCCGCGACCTCGGCCGCGAAATCGGATTCCTGCCGGTCGATTCCCTCGCCCAGAGCATAGCGCACAAATCCAGTGATCTTCACAGCGGCGCCGATCTTGCCCTCAGCTTCCTTGACCGCCTGGGCGACCGATTTGGCGTTGTCGTGGATAAAGGCCTGCTCCAGCAGGCAGACTTCCTTGTAATAGGTCTTCAAGCCGGACTCGACGATCTTCTCGATCACGTTCTCGGGCTTGCCCTGCTGACGGTATTTGTCGGCCAGCACATCCTTTTCGCGCTTCACCAGCGCCGGATCGAGGCCGGCCGGATCCAGCGCCTGCGGGTTGGCGGCGGCAACATGCATCGCGAGCTGGCGGCCGAGGGTTGAAAGCTCGTCGGTCTTGCCAGCCGATTCGAGCGCCACGATCACGCCCATCTTGCCGGCGCCTTCGACCACGGCGTTGTGCACGTAGCTCGACACCACGCCCTTCGAAACTTCGACCATCGCCGCGCGGCGCAGCGTCATGTTTTCGCCGATGGTGGCAATGGCGTCGGCAATCGCGGTCTCGACCGTCACGTTACCGACTTTGGCCGCCTTGATCTTCTCGACGTCGGCGCCGACATTGAGCGCGACCTGCGCGACCATCTTGACCAGTCCCTGGAACTGCTCGTTGCGCGCGACGAAGTCGGTCTCGGAATTGACCTCGACCACAACGCCCTTGGGGCCCGACGTCGCCACGGCGATCAAGCCTTCTGCAGCAACGCGACCGGCCTTTTTCGCGGCCTTCGAAAGACCCTTCTTGCGCAGCCAGTCCTGGGCGGCCTGCATGTCGCCGCCGCTCTCGGTAAGGGCTGCCTTGCAATCCATCATGCCCGCACCGGTCGATTCGCGCAGGTCCTTGACCATCGCTGCTGTGATCGTTGCCATCGTCAGAAATCCTCTTGCCTGCCAGGGCGACCGCGACGTGGCCCTTGTCGCCTCGCCGCCGTCCATCATCAGGATCAATTTGGGGTGGAAGCGAATGGCCGGAAGGCTCCGGCCATTGCGTTCGCGTTATTCGGCTTCTGCCGTCATCGCCTTGGCCTGGGCCACCCAGCCATCGGCGCGCGACGGAAGTCCGACCTCTTCGCCGATCTGGTGGGCAGTGTCGTGATTGAGCTCGGCGAGCTGCCAGTAGTGGAAGATCCCGAGATCATTGAACTTCTTCTCGATCGCGCCCGACACGCCGGTAAGCTTCTTGAGATCGTCCGGAGCCCCGCGCGGGCCCGCGAGACCCTGGAAGCCCGAGGCTTGCGGCGCCGTCGGAATCTCCTCGCGGACCGGATGGGCGGAAGCGCCGACATCGATCCCGGCATCGCCTTGCGCGCGCGAAATGCCATCGATCACCGCACGCGCAACCAGATCGCAATACAGCGAGATGGCGCGGCCGGCGTCGTCATTGCCGGGAATCACATAGGTGATGCCCTTGGGGTCGGAATTGGTGTCGACGATCGCGGCGACGGGAATATTGAGCCGCTGCGCTTCGGAGATCGCGATGTCTTCCTTGTTGGTGTCGATCACGAAGATCATGTCGGGCAGTCCGCCCATGTCCTTGATGCCGCCGAGCGAGCGGTCGAGCTTGTCGCGCTCGCGCTGCAGCGTCAGCCGTTCCTTCTTGGTGTAGGCATTGGCGTCGCCGGAATTGAGCACCTCATCGAGATGCCGCAGCCGCTTGATCGAGCCGGAAATCGTCTTCCAGTTGGTCAGCGTGCCGCCGAGCCAGCGCGAATTAACAAAATACTGCGCCGAGCGTTTGGCCGCTTCCGCGACGCCGTCCTGCGCCTGCCGCTTGGTGCCGACGAACAGCACGCGGCCGCCCTTGGCGACGGTATCGGAGACCGCCTGCAGGGCGCGATGCAACAGCGGCACGGTCTGCGCGAGGTCGATGATGTGGATGTTGTTGCGGGCACCGAAAATGAAATCCGCCATTTTCGGATTCCAGCGGTGCGATTGGTGGCCAAAGTGAACGCCAGCTTCCAATAGCTGACGCATAGAGAAATCGGGTAGTGCCATCGTTCAGTTCTCCGGTTGGTTCCTCCGGAAACGTGTGAGCAAACGAGCCTTATGGCCCGGCTGCCACCGGACGGCCTTTTGAGCCATGTTTCCGTGTGAGATGGGCCGCTATATAGCGGGATTTCCGCGAGAAGCAAGGAAATACGGGCCGTTTTCGGCTCAGCTGGGAACCACTCCATTGACGGTACCGCGTGACGGCGACACCATCGATAGATGCATTTCGAGATTCTGGGTGAAATTTCCGACATTGAGACCTTCGCTGTCGGGTCTGGAATCGGTGAAATCGCCCGGCAGCGGAGGGTTTATGGGCGCGGCCGTTGGCGAAAGCGCAAGGGGATTGCCCGCGTGAAGCTGGCCGATGGCACTATCCAGCTGGCTGAACTACATTGGTACGAAGCTTCCGGAATCGGACGGAAGGAATACAAGATCAAATATCTGCTCTGAAATTTGAACCATGGCAAAGACACAAGCGAAACAGCTGGTTGTGTGCATCGACAACGAGGGCTACGCCGCTTCGCTCGAGAAGCGGAAGATTTACGTCGCGCTTCGCGATGCCAACGCCGAGAAACACGGCCTACTCCGGATCATTGATGAATCCGGCGAGGATTATCTCTACCCCAAGACGTCCTTTCGCTCGATTGCCCTGCCCCAGGCCGTGAAAAAGGCCGTGCTGGCCGCATAGCGCGCGCGGCAATCCCACTCAAGGTCGAGGGCCGCGCACGGTTCTTCCCGTAGTCATCGATCCGCCTTCCCTCACGTCCCGGTCAGACCCCAGGTCGGGGCCTGACCGTTTGGCCTTCAGCATTTCGGAACGTTCGGCGGGCATTTCTTGGCTGCCGCCGGTGCCGGTCTAGCCGGCGGCGGCGGAGCCGGTCGTGGCGGCGGTGGCGGAGGCGGTGCCGGCCGGACGGCCTGGGCCACCGGATGCGGCGGTGGAGGTGGCGGCGGCGCCGGCCGAGGCGGCGGCGGAGGCGCCGGCCGCGCTATCTGCGGCGCCGGCCGAGGTGGAGGCGGCGGAGCCGGCCTCGCTATCTGCGGCGCCACGCGCGGTGGCGGTGGTGGCGGTGGCGCAGCCCGGTGTGCGGGTTCAACGTGCGCGACCGGCGGAGTGGGCTTTGGAGCCGGCGCAGCAGGTTTGGCTGACGGTGGCGGCGGCGGCAGTACAACGTCCTTTCGTTTGTCGAGCACTTTCGGGCCAGCACCGGCTCCGGACGCCGCCCCGGCCGGAGAGGTCGTCGGGGTCGTCGTCGCCGATTTGGTTTCTGGGGCGGGCTTCCCGCTGGGGGTCGTTGCGCCCTGAGCGGGTCCGGTCGTGCCCAGCGTTTTCGGGCTACCCGCAGCTCCGGCGCCGGTCGCCGGTGCGGTCGGAGACTGCGTCGCCGGGGTCACGGTCGCCGATTTGTTTTCCGGGGTAGGCTTCAGACCGGGGGTCGTCCCGCCCTGCGCAGGTCCCGTGGTGCCCAGCGTTTTCGGGCTCCCCGCGGCTCCGGCACCAGTCGCCGGTCCTGTCGGAGGCGTCGTCGTCGGGGTGGTCGTCGTCGGGGTGGTCGTCGACAATTTGTTTTCAAGGCCAGGTTTCGCATTGAGATTGGTCACGGCCGGAGTCGATCCGTTCGGGCCCTTAGGCAGGGTGGTCCCCCCTTTCATGCCCGGCAGGGTTTTGTCCGCCGGCAGCGTGCTGGAGGTTGCGTTTGTCTGCGACGTATTGGCTGTCGTCCCCTTCTGGCCGGACTGTACGTTCGCTATTCCAGCGGACTTGGCTGTTCCATTGATGACCGTGCTCGGCGGCGCCGGCGCATTACCACTCAGGATCGCCGCGGTCTTATTCTTCACCGTCAGCGGCGTCTGAACCTGTGCACCGGTGCTGGTCGCTGTCACAGCGCCCTGCGCCGGACCGCTCTTCGTGGCCGCGGTGGACACGCCGCCGGGTTGCGTCGTGGGAGTCCCCGCAGTAGCGGGTGTCCCAGCGGTGGCCGGGGCGGCGGTGGCACCGGCCGGAGCCCCCGGCGCAGCTGGCGCAACCTGCGCTGCCGGCTGGTTGATGACGTTGTTGATGACGGTGGTGTTGTGGATATTGGCGAAGATGATGTTATTCGGCGGCGGCGCCACATAGTCCGGCGGCTGGCAATAAACCGGGATCGGCACAAAGAACGGCTGCGGCAGGATGAACAATCCGACCGCCACGATCGGCGGCGCCAGGATGACAAAATCCGGCGGCGGCGGCGGCAGGAAGTAAATCGGCGGCGGCTGTGGCGGCAAAAAGTCGAACTCCGGATCGCTGAACGCCAGCACCGGCCGATCGACATAGATGATCTCATCGGGCGGCGGCGGCGACACGTCGTAGTCGACCACCGCGAATGACGGCGGCGGCTCCAGTGGAGCGGTCAGAATGGCAAGGCGGCGACGGGCATCCCAGGCGTGGGGTCCGCGCGGATAGCGTCGCAGATAGGACCAATAAGCCTGCGGCGTATCGGTCCGATAGGTGCGCGACCAGGTGATCGCCTCGCGCCGCGCGGCGACAATGGCGCGGACCCGTCTGGCGAGGGGATCGCCGGGATAGGCAGCGAGGAAATCCTCATAGCCAGGCATGGTGTCGCGTTCCAGCGCCGCGGCATAGGCATCCTGCACCCCGAGATCGCGGATCGGCTTGTTCCTGATCGCGGCGACCTGGTCGGGCGGCGCCTGCGCCGGCGCATCCGGCGCACGATCGAAGAACATGAACGGCGCGTCGATCTTCTCGGCGTCCCATGGAACTTGCGCGCCTTTGCTGGCGTCATTGACGCGCAGCCGCAGGCGGTTGAACAGCTCCGGCAGCGGCAGTCCGCCGGTGCGAATCATCTCGGCCAGCGACTGCGCGTAAACGCCATAGTTCCCCTGCTCGTTGGGAGCGACCGTGCCCGGTGCGGCGTTGAACGCGATCAGCATATGCGGATCCGGCTCGACCAGCGCGAGGCCGCCCGCGATCGGCTGGCCGCCCTCGATAAAGGGCTGCTGGCGCGCCGCATCCAGCACCACGATGCTGGCCTTGAGCGGCAGGGACGCGAGCTGGCGGGTATAATCGCTGATCCGCAATCCCTCGATCGGAATGTCGACGTCGCGGCTGAGCTTGGAATCCACCGGGATGAAATAATTCTCGCCGGCGAGCTGCATGCCGTAGCCGGAGAGATAGACCATCGCGACCGTGCCCGGGCCCGACGCCTGGGCCTTCTGGATGAAATCGCGAAAACTTCCGCGCAGCGTGTCGGCGTCGAGGTCGCGGGCCCCGACCACGTCGAAGCCGGCCGCCTGCAGGGTTTGCGCGATCAGGCCGGCGTCATTGGCCGCGGTCGCAAGCGGCGACTTTTCATAGGCGCCGTCGCCGACGACCAGCGCGATGCGTTTCTCCTGTTGCTGCGCGTGCGCGGAACTCAGCACCCCCGGAACGGTGACAAACAGCATCAGGCATAGCGAAATAATGGAAAAAGGTTTGGTCCCACACATGGTTTCCGTCCCGCTCGAGGTTCCATCGCGACATCCGCGCTTATTGAGCGCGTGAGTAGCTGAACGCCGCTTGAACGAAAAGCGCTGCCATTAAGGCAGGCGCGTGACGAAGACGCATGCCGGGGGGAGGATGGCACCCAGGCGGAAACGCTGTTCCGCCAGTCGAAGCTCGGTTATCGTTACTTGCGCGGCGTCTTCTTCCAGCGGAAAAAAATCGAGCGGCCCGGGATTGCTGTTGCCGGAGGTAACCGCGGCGCCAATGAGCAGACCGGCTATACCACCTCCAGCCGACATCCCGCTAAGGACTTTGGCCCTTTCACTGGGCCTTACGAGGAAGAAATAGGTACGGCCCGATTGTGCGGAAACGTCGCGCTGACTAACCCCGGGAAATAGCGCGGCGGTGGCCGAGAGTTGGTGCTGACCTGGCGGGCGGTCGGCATACACATAAGTTCCCGTCTTGAGCTCGCTCATCGGCCCGCCATCGAGCAGGATGTCCCAGCCTGGGTCGGTGAGACCAGCATAGCCCTTCTCGCGAAGCACGACGATGCGCGCGTGTCCCGCCTTCGGCGGGCCTACCTTCCGCATCATCCCCGAGTAGTCCAACCCGGCTCTCTCGGTCTCACAGCCGCACAACACTACGGCAGCAATCAACAACGTCGCGCCACGCCAAAACATCCTGCCCCCAACGCCCAAAGCCCGTCGGCAGGCTAACCAGAAACACGGTGTGGTTGCAACAGCATCGAAATATGGTGAGGCGCGGGCCTCGTCTGCGGCCTCGCGCTTCCTCAGGCGACCATGTCGACTTCGCCATCCTTCAGCCGGTAGATGCCCCCGACAACCTTGAGCTTGCCCTGTTCGACCGCGGCGCTGAGGATCGGCGTTGCCGAGCGCAGTTTGGCGACGTTGTCGACCACGTTCTGGCGGATCGCCTTTGTGAGCGTATCGCCGCCCTGCTGCGATACCGCCTTCACCGCGGGTGCGAGGGCTGTGACCAGCGAGGGCAAGTGTCCCGGCAATGTCGTTCCGTCCTTGAGGGATTTTATGGTCGCATCGACCGCGCCGCAGCTCTCGTGGCCGAGCACCAGGATGAGCGGCGCATTCAGGATGGCGACGGCATATTCCAGACTGGCGACCGTCTCGTCGCTGGCAAAATTTCCGGCCACGCGGCACACGAAGAGGTCGCCTCGGCCGGTATCGAAGGCGTATTCCGGCGCGATGCGTGAATCGGCGCAGCTCAGGATCGCGGCAAAGGGATTTTGACCTCCGACCAAGGCTTCCCGCTCACGCTTGAAATCGTGACGCCGCGATTCGCCCTCGGCGTAGCGCTCATTGCCTTTCATGAGCCGCTTGAGCGCGGCATCGGGTGACAGCACGTTCTCCGGCTTCGGCGGCGCTTTGTTTTCTTTGGCGCCGGCCGCGTTGGTAAGAAGCAGCGACGCTGCACCGAGCAGCAGGCCGCGCCGCGAAGGTCCGAACCCGAGATTGGATTTTTGCGGGCACATCTCGCACATCGGAAACTCCGCTCAAAGGGTTTGCACGTCCACCACGCCCGATACCGCCTTGATCGCGCCGGCAATCTGCGGCGAGACCTTGAAGCGGCCGGGAAGCTTCATCTCGACCTCGGTTTCGAGGTCAAGCATCATCACCAGTGATACATCGCCGTCCGCCCCGCCGGAAGGCGCAGCCGGTTTTGGCTGCTGGCCGCGCGTCGCCGCGCCTTGCGGCCCTGCTTCGGGCATTTGCAGCCGTTTTGCAATCGATTCGAGCGGCCTGGTATCGCGGACAAAAATCCGCAGGCCCTTCTGGGTTTTTGCTGCGGCTTCGTCGAGCGGCTCGGCGTGCAGCACGCGGGCGCGAACGTCTTCGCCCTGCAACTCGGCGCCGAGCTGCAACAGCACGGCAGCCCCCGGCTCCAGCACGTCGCGATATTGCGCGAGCCCTTCGGAAAACAGCACGGCCTCGAAATGGCCGGTCGGGTCGGACAGCCCCATGATGCCCATCTTGTTGCCGGTCTTGGTGCGCCGCTCCATGCGCGACACGACAGTTGCCGCGACCTTGCCGGCGGTCGCGCCGGTTTTGACCGCGCGCGAAAATTCCGCCCAGGACTGTACCCGCAGCCGTTTCAGCACGGTCGCGTAATCGTCGAGCGGATGGCCCGACAGGAAGAAACCGATGGCGTCGTATTCGCGCCGCAGCCGTTCGGCCGGCAGCCACGGCTCGAGCTGCGGCAGCATGATGGTCGGCGCATCGGCGGCGCCGCCAAACATGTCGTTCTGCCCGATGCTCGCGGCCTCGTGGCTGCGCTGGCAGGCGGCCAAAATCGCCTCCGCGCCCGCGAACACCCGCGCGCGATTGGAATCGAGGCTGTCGAACGCGCCGGCCGCCGCCAGGCTCTCGATCACGCGCTTGTTGATCGCCCGCGGATTAACGCGAGCGGCAAAATCGGCGAGCGAAGTGAATAGTCCGTCCTTGCGCGCTTCCACGATCAGTTCGACCGCCTGCTGGCCGACGCCCTTGAGAGCTGCGAGCGCGTAGTAGATGGTGCCGTCGGCGACCTCAAAGGTCGCGCTTGAGCGATTGATCGAGGGCGCCTCGACCTTGATCCCAACCCGTTGCGCTTCGGCGCGAAATTCCGAGAGCTTGTCGGTGTTGTTGAGGTCGAGCGTCATCGACGCCGCCAAAAATTCAACCGGATGATGCGCCTTCATGTAGGCGGTCTGATACGACAACAGCGCATAGGCGGCGGCATGGCTCTTGTTGAAGCCGTAATCGGCGAATTTTGCCAATAGCTCGAAGATCGTATCGGCCTGCCCGCGCGAAATGCCGCGCTCGACCGCACCTGAGACAAAACGCTCGCGCTGCTGCTCCATCTCTTTTCGGATCTTCTTGCCCATCGCACGGCGCAACAAATCGGCTTCGCCGAGCGAATAGCCGGCCATCACCTGCGCGATCTGCATCACCTGTTCCTGGTAGATGATGACGCCGAAGGTCTCTTTAAGGATCGGCTCCAGCATCGGATGCAGGTATTCCGGCTCCTCGTCGCCGTGCTTGCGCGCGCAATAGGTCGGAATGTTCGCCATCGGGCCCGGGCGATACAGCGCCACCAGCGCGATGATGTCCTCGAAACGGTCGGGCCGCATGTCGACCAGCGCCCGCCGCATGCCCTGGCTTTCCACCTGGAACACGCCGACCACATCGCCCTTGGCCAGCATCGCGTAGCTTGGCGCGTCGTCGAGCGGCAGCCGCGCCAGATTGAGATCGATGCCGCGGCGTTTCAATAGTTTTACGGCGAGATCGAGCACCGTTAGCGTCTTCAGGCCGAGGAAGTCGAATTTTACGAGCCCTGCTGGTTCAACCCATTTCATGTTGAATTGGGTGACCGGCATGTCGGATTTCGGGTCCCGATACAGCGGCACGAGCTCGCTTAGAGGCCGGTCGCCGATCACGATGCCCGCGGCATGGGTAGACGCGTGCCGGGTCAAGCCTTCGAGACGCTGCGCGATGTCGAAGGCCCGCGCTACCACCGGGTCCTCGTCGCGAAATGCCTGCAGTTTCGGTTCGCTCGCAATCGCGGCCGAAAGCGTCACCGGCGCGGCCGGATTTTGCGGCACCAGTTTTGTCAGTTTATCGACCTGCCCATACGGCATCTGCAGCACGCGCCCGACGTCGCGCAGCACGCCGCGCGCCTGCAGCGTGCCGAAGGTGATGATCTGGGCGACCTGGTCTCTGCCATAGCGCTGCTGCACATAGCGGATCACTTGATCACGGCCGTCCTGGCAGAAATCGATGTCGAAGTCGGGCATCGACACGCGTTCCGGATTGAGAAACCGCTCGAACAGCAGGCCAAACTGGATCGGATCGAGATCGGTGATGGTCAGCGCATAAGCTACCAGCGAACCCGCGCCGGAGCCGCGGCCGGGACCGACCGGAATGCCCTCGGCTTTCGCCCATTTGATGAAATCCGCGACGATCAGGAAGTAGCCCGCATAATTCATCCGGGTGATGACATCGAGCTCGAAGGCGAGCCGAGCGCGGTAGTCTTCGTCGGTGGTACCCTTCGCGAGGCCGTGGATTTTCAGCCGGCCAGACAGCCCCTGCTCGGCCTGGCGGCGCAGTTCCACCGCCTCGTCGCTTGCCGCGTCGGCGGCGTTGGTGCCGGCACCCACCGTGAAGCGCGGCAGGATTGGCTTGCGCATCGTCGGGCGGAATGAACAACGCTCTGCGATCTCGACGGTAGAGGCGAGCGCCTCCGGCACATCGGCGAACAACACCGCCATCTCCGCACGGGTCTTGAAGCGGTGATCCGGCGAGAGCTGATCGCGGTCGGTGTCGGCGATCAGACGCCCACCGGCGATGCACAAAAGCGCGTCGTGCGCCTCGTAATCGTCCGCCGTCGCAAAATACGGCTCGTTGGTCGCAACCAGCGGAAAACCCCTGGTGTAAGCCAGATCGATCAGACCGGCCTCGACCCGGCGTTCGCGGTCGATGCCGTGGCGTTGCAGTTCGACATAGAGCCGGTCGCCGAACAGGCCCGCCAGCGCCTCGCAGCGGCTTGCCGCGAGCGCTAAATGATCGGCGTGGAGCGCCAGCGAGATCGGCCCGTCGGGACCGCCGGTCAGCGCGATCAGGTCCTCGGCCTCACCTTGCAGCCATTCGAATTTGATGTGGGGGGACTGATGGGTCGGCGTCTCCAAAAACGCCCGCGAATTGAGCCGCATCAGGCTCCGGTAGCCGCGCTCGCGCGCCGCGAGCAGCACGATCCGCGATGGTGTCGCGGCCAGCGCATTGCGCGCATTGGGGTCCTGGTCGCCGAAATCGACCGCCAGCTCGCAGCCGATGATCGGCTGGATGCCGTAGCCGGCCATCTTGTCGGAGAATTCCAGCGCCCCGAACAT
>Ga0209526_10000383_pt1 | contig 28304 bp, 20 predicted proteins | sample JacPinW_OM2H0_M1_FD_188566 | JGI IMG/M metagenome (GOLD analysis project Ga0209526, IMG submission 188566) | Forest soil microbial communities from Algoma, Ontario, Canada - Jack Pine, Ontario site 1_JW_OM2H0_M1 (SPAdes) (version 2) | ecosystem: Environmental > Terrestrial > Soil > Boreal... | reverse complement strand
TTGAGCGACCTCGAAAGATATTAACTCGCGCACACACCCCGATTGTTTTATCCACTCTGCCACCGATAGAGCGCCGATTGCAATATCAACTGCATCACATCGAAAACACTTGTTTATCACCAGCTAATATTCTGAAAAATAACGACTTGCGGCTCCGGATAACGCCTGGCGTAAGGTTCCGGCACGAGGGGCGCGCGGGGGGGAAGGCCGGAGCATGGAAAGTTCCGATGGTCATTGCGCCTGCGCCCGGTCGAAATGTAGAGCAACTCCTTACTGCACCGCAAACACCATCACCTCCGCCGAGGTCTTCCCATGTGGGGGCACGGCCACAAAGTACTTATCAACCTCTGGCACCAGCTTTCCGGTCTTGCCCAGAGGTCCCGTGGCGATTTTCCCGATCGCTTTGTAGTGGTCCGCGTCACTCTGCTGGTACACATTCACGAACCCTTCGCCGCAGGCCACATAAATTCGTTTGCTCACTGGGTCATACACGATGTCGTCCACACCCGTTGCGATGGGAAGCGTCTGCAAGACCTTCCCGGTATCTGAATCCATCACCATTAACTTCCCCTCACGGCAGGCAATGAACAGGCGGTGATGCGCTTCGTCCAGCGCCACGCCCACGTTGACCTTCCCTCCCGTCACTGGCCACCGCGCCACCACCGCGCGCTTTTCCCGGTTGATCACCGCCACTTCGCTCTTCTCCGTAGCGTTCAGAAAAATCCTGGGTCCCCCAATCTCCAGCTTCATCGCCTCAACACGGTTGGAATCAATCTTTATGTCACCCATATGCTCGCCCGTGTCCGTGTTAACGATGCTCACGAGACAGTAGTCCAGCCCGGCGTCTCGCCCTCCGTTGTCGATGTACAAGTAATGCGTTTTTGGGTCGTAGCCGATCGAATCGGCATCCACCAGGAGTTTGGTCTCTCTAATCAACTTGTAGTCGTCTCCGGCAAAAGTCTTTAGCGATCCCGCAATTCCATCGGTCACGAAAACCTCATCGATATCCGGACGATAGAGCACACCGTGCGCCATGCCAATTCCGCCAATGCTGTGGACCAGCTTCCCTGTTTGCAGGTCATAGACTTCCACGGTTTTGTTGTCTTCCGGCGTGACGAACAAGCGATGACGTTTCAAGTCCACTTCGAAGTGATCGAAATGATTGGCCACGTTCGTCATTCGGGCGGTCTGCACTTCCTTGTTTAATTGCTCGGCCGGTACCTCCGGTTGGTTCGCGACAATGTTCGTCAGATGAATCGTCTGAACGAGTTTCAGCGGCGGCGGATCTTCGCGGGCACTTGCGGTCGACCCGAGCACTGCCAGAGGAAGAACCACCAGGTGGAGTGCCGCGAACCCAGGAAACCCAAGCCGCTTCTTCATCATTCCCTTTGCCCTCGCCTTTCGTCTTAGAACCACACTGAATCTACATCGGCAGGATACTCCACCACAATATGGCTCAGACCACTCTATATCGTTCGCCCCACGCGATTCCCGGCGGGACAATGAGCGCTTGAAGCGGGTCCCAAACCGAGCCGAGCGTCCTGGAATTAACTCGGAGGCAGTGGCTGGCGGGCTTGCGCTGTGCCAAAGTTCGGGTTCTCTTCCAGATAAGTGAACCCGAACTTCTCAATGAGTTGGCGCGCAGGTTTGTTGTCCGCTGCGACCACGGTGAAAACGTAATTTAGCGTGGGATTCCTGGCCACGTCCTGCAAGATCTGACGCAAGGCAAACTGACCGAGCCCGCATCGTCGCGACGCCGGATCTGTATAAGCACCGTACACGACTGCGGATCCAGGAGGGAACTGGAACGCCTGGTCTGTCTCCGGAAAAGTCTTCATTTTTGGATTCTCCACGAGCCAGGTGAGATGGAGCAGCCTACCCTTCTCGACTCGCGTGTAGAAATGATGTCCGCTCTCAATGTTTTTCAAGGATTCGGCCAGAAAGGCTTGGCGTGTCCGCCAAAATTCCGATGGCTGGAAAGGAAGTAGGTCAGCCAAACGATCCCTGGGCGTCGAAGGCGAATCGTCGATGGCCGGCACGTTTTTCGATTCGAGCACGTAAATCCTCAGTTTCGGCTTTGACAGAGATCTCCTTAGCAAAGCCAGCGATCTTTGGACCAGGACCGTAGGCCAGTTCCCCAGCGGCACTCGGGCAACCTGTTTCACGTGCTCAACCGCGGAGTTCGGTGCAATGCGAAACGATCGGAGGGCGCGCCTGGCTAGAGCTTCACCTTGATGCGTGACCTTATGTCTAATCCACTTTCCTCGTTTGAAATAGATCGAGAGCGAATGAACAGAGTCGTAACTGGCCGCAAATCGATCTTTGAACGGATCTGCTCCCGCGGTTAGATCAAAAACCGCGTAGCCGTCTTGGTGCAACTGCTCGACGAGCATTAGCAGATGCACCTTGGTGGGAGAATCCGCGCCGCAAAACGGCGAGAACATCGGCATGGCCCAGGAATAAGTCTTTCGATAACTGAGCCCGAATGAGGCCGATATGATTTCTTCTCCCGCCTTCAGAAGCGTGACGTGCAGCAGATCGGGCAAGCGCAGGAGTGCAAGGTGGAAAGGTTTCTTCGCCGAATCGGTCTCGAAGGCGAACTTGCCGTGGGTTCCTCCCTGCCGGGTATCGTAGTAAGCGATGAGTTCATCGAAGATAGGCGCCAATTGAGCGGCTTCGCGCAGCCGCTCCAAGCGAAGGTTTCCGATCCGCTTGAGCCGATTCCAGGAATTTCTGGTGCTCTTTCCACTTTTTTTCTTCTGTAGGTAGCCGGCCACCTCGGGTTCGACATTCAGGGGAATGATGGGGCGTGGGTGCAACGTCAGATCGCTGATCAAGGACGGGCCGCTTGCGCCTTTCGTCCAGTCCGTGGGAGTGCCCGGCGGGAGATACCCGAAAGAGAGGACGCTGATATTCATTTTGCGGGCCGATAGTTTCAAGGCCGCTTCGATAAAGGAGCCGCCATTCGCGGGCAACGCCAACCAAGCCTTATATTCGGCCTGGTGGCCGCCCGCTACAATCACGCGCCCGGAACCGTTCTCGGTCGCCAGAGAGAGAAGCCCAATCAAGTCTCCCGCGGCGGAAACCTCTGAAACGACAAGTGGACTGTACATTTCCTTGTAGGCTTCGTGCCAGGTGGTGATGTATCCGGGACTTTGGAAAGCAGTGGCCCAGGGGCAAGCTTCGTGAAGCTGCGCCCATTGAGATTGGAAGCCAGGATTGGTGATGGTCTCCTGTGCTTGTTGGCCTTGGACTATACGCAGCGTCATCGGTGAGATTGGCTTGAGCGTGCAGGGATTAGATGCCCGGGGCATTGTAACTGCTATCGGAACAAAGCAGAGGCCGAAAGTTTCAAAATCATTACGAATCCGGCACTAAGAACGATAAGCTACGGGCCGCCGAGGCGGAATGCGCTGACTTCAGAGTCCCGAAGGGTTGACGGCGAGGAGCCGCGGCTCGGTCATTTCCTCGATCGCATAACGCAGGCCTTCGCGGCCAATGCCGGAATCCTTCACGCCGCCGTAAGGCATATGGTCGATGCGGAACGTGGGAACCTCGCCGACCATTAAGCCGCCGACTTCGAGGGTTTCAAAAGCGCGAAGGATGCGCGTGAAATCGCGCGTAAAAACCCCTGCTTGCAGCCCGAAATCGGAACGATTGATCGAGGCGAGCGCGTCGCCATAGTCGGCGAACTTCTCAACCGTAATGACCGGACCGAAAATCTCCATGCAGTTCACGCGCATTTCCGCTTTTGTATTGGTGAGCACGGCGGGCGCAACGGCGGCACCGTGGCGGTGGCCGCCGCAAAGCAGTTTGGCGCCCCCGCGCACAGCTTCTTCGATCCACTCGACGTTGCGGCGCGCGGCGTCCTCGTTGATCAGCGGACCGACATCGGTGGCTTCGTCGAGGACATCGCCGACTTTCAGTTTCCGCACGCGCGGAACGAGCGCGGAGATGAATTGGTCATACGCGCTTTCTTCGACAAGAATCCGTTGTACGGAGATGCACGCCTGACCGGCGTAAGTGTAAGCTCCGGCGACGCAACGTTCGACCGCATAGTCCAGGTTGGCGTCGGCGCAAACGATGACGCCAGCATTGCCACCCAGCTCCAGAACGACGCGCTTCTTCCCGGCATTCCGCTTGAGTTGCCAACCCACTGCGGTACTGCCCGTAAAGCTGAGCAACTTGATGCGGTCGTCGGTGACTATTTTCGCGGCGTCCTCATTGGAGAGCGGCAGCACGTTCAAGGCCCCGGCCGGCCACCCGGCCTGTTCGATAATCTGGGCCAGACGCAACGCGGTCAGAGGTGTTTGCGGAGCGGGCTTGTGAACGATGGTGCAACCAGCGGCGATGGCCGGCGCGAGTTTGTGGGCCACCAAATTGATAGGGAAATTAAAGGGCGTGATGGCGGCGATCGGTCCGAGCGGAAAACGGCGCACGACGCCCCAGCGGCCCGCCGTGGACGCTTGCCAATCCAGAGGAAGGTACTCACCACCGATGCGGACGGCTTCTTCGGAAGCGACGTTGAATGTGAAAGTAGCGCGGTCGACTTCGACGCGCGCAGCTTTGAGAGGTTTACCAGCCTCGAGCGCCAGAATGCGGGCGAGTTCATCACGGTGCTTCTCAATTCCTGACCCGATGGCGCGTAGGATCCGCTGGCGCTCGTAGCCGCCGAGGCGGCGCGTGGTTTCGAAAGCACGGACTGCGGCGGCAATGGCTGCCTCGGCGTGCGCCGCTGTCGCGCGATACGTGGTGCCGACCAGTTGACGTGTGCCGGGCGAATAGATTTCAATGCGCTCTCCCGCGGACTGCCACTTCCCGTCGACATAAAACCCGAAGTCAGTAGTTTCGACTGCTGTTGGCATGATCATTCCTTTGAAAAAGCCAGCGGTGTCAGAACGGACGCTGGTTTATGAGGTAGGGCTAGATCTTCCCGCTCGCCTCTTTGGTTCGGCTCCGCATGGGCAGCACTTGATTATCCCTCGACGGGGACACACACGGGACGAATTTCACGCGTGCGATAACGCCGGCTGTTTGCGCTCCGCCACAGCCGCAAGGGCGGCCTCGATTGTGCCGAAGCCTTCATCGAGTTGTTCGTCGGTGACGACGAGCGGCACGAGAATCCGCATGATGTTGTTGTACGTCCCGGCCGTGATGGTGATGAGGCCGTGTTGGTAGCAGTAGTGAGCTACTTCTTTCGTTTCGGCTTCCGCGGGTTCGCGCGTTTCCGTGTCGCGCACGAGTTCCATCGCGCACATTCCACCGAGGCCGCGAACGTCACCAACCAGGGGCCAGCGCTTTTGCCAGTTGCGGGCGCGTTCTTCGAAACGCTTACCGATTGCGGTTGAGCGCGCGAGCAGGCCTTCCTTCTCGATAATTTCTATCGAAGCCAACGCGGCGGCGCAGGACGCCGGGTTGCCAGCGAACGTGCTTCCCAACCCTCCCACGCCGGGCGCGTCCATGATTTCCGCTCGACCGGTGACGGCGGCGATTGGCAAGCCCCCGCCGAGCGACTTCGCCGTCGTAATCAGGTCGGGCGCAACGCCATAATGCTCGATCGCAAAGAACTTTCCGGTGCGGCCGAGACCTGACTGCACTTCATCCGCGACAAAGACAATGCCATGCTTGCGGCAAATCTCCTGAACGATGCCGAAAAACTCCTTCGGTGGCGCGATGAAGCCGCCCTCGCCGAGCACGGGCTCAGCAATCACCGCCGCGACAGATTCCGGCGCGACGATACGCTTAAACGCGTCTTCAAGTGCGTGAGCGCAAGCCAGCTTGCAAGATGGATACTTCAATCCATACGAGCATCGATAGCAGTAGGCGTACGGAATGCGATAGACGTCGCTGGCGAAGGGCGCAAAGCCCGTCTTATAGGGATGCGTTTTGCTGGTGAGGGACATGGTCAGAAGAGTGCGGCCGTGGAATGCATCTTCGAAACAAATGACGGCGGGTCGCTTGGTGTACGCGCGGGCAATTTTGATGGAGTTCTCGACGGCTTCAGCGCCGGTATTGACGATGAAGGTCTTCTTCGCGAACTTACCGGGCGCCAATGCATTCAGCTTTTCCGCAACGGCAATGTAAGGCTCGTACGGTGTCACGCTGAAACAGAGGTGGAGATATTTGTCCAGTTGGTCTCGAACGGCGGAGGCGACCTGCGGCGCGCGGTGTCCCATATTGAGGCAGCCGATGCCCCCGGCGAAATCGAGAAAGCGATTGCCGTCCACGTCTTCGATGGTCGCGCCTTCCGCGCGCGCCGCAAAAACCGGCGTGGCGTGATACGGGCCTCGAGGCACCGCAGCTTCGCGGCGCGCCATGAGCGCTCGAGAACGGGGTCCAGGGATTTCCGTACGAAGTTGAATTGTAGCCATTGTCAGTACCATCCAATTGGAGTCTCGTCCAGATTCACAAACACCTGCTTGGTTTCAAGATACTCTTCCAGGCCCCAAGGACCCAGCTCACGCCCGAAGCCGGACTGTTTGTACCCGCCCCAGGGCGCTTCGACGTATGTCGGCTGCATGTGGTTGACCCAGACGATGCCGGCACGCAGAGACTTCACAACACGGAAGGCTTTGTAGATGTCGCGAGTCCACACCGCCGCCGCTAGGCCGTAGGGCGTGTCGTTGGCGATGCGTATCGCGTCAGCTTCACCGTCGAACGGAATCACCGACGCGACCGGGCCGAAGATTTCTTCACGGGCGATTCGCGCATTGTTGTCGACATCGTAGAAAATCGTCGGCTCGAGGTAATAGCCTTTGCCAAATTGTTTGGGCCGGCCGCCGCCAATTGCGACCTTGGCTTCTTTCTTGCCAATCTCGAGATAGGAACTGACGCGGTCGTACTGTTCTTTGCTGACCAGCGGACCCATCTTCGTTTCGCGCTCAAGCGGCGGACCAAGCTTGATGCGCTTGGCTTTTTCGGTCATGGACTCGACGAATTTGGAATAGATCCTTTTCTCAACAAGGATGCGGCTGCCCGCCGAACAGACTTCGCCCTGATTGATGAAGACGCCAAAGAGCGCGCCATCGACGGCGGCTTCCCAGTCAGCTTCGGCGAAGAAAATATTCGGCGACTTGCCGCCAAGTTCGAGGGTGACGCGTTTGAGCGTATCCGCTGCGCTCTTGACAATAATCTTGCCGACAGCGGCGCTGCCCGTAAACGCAACCTTATCGACTCCCGGGTGCGCGACCAGCGCGGCACCCGCCGTCTCGCCGAAGCCATTGACGATATTCACGACACCGGGCGGTAACCCCACCTCTTCAAACCAATTGGCTAACTCCAGCGCGGTGAGCGGAGTCTGTTCGGCGGGCTTCAAGATGCAAGTGCAGCCGGCGGCCAGTGCGGGAGCGAGCTTCCACGCAGCCATCAGAAGCGGGTAGTTCCAAGGAATGATCTGCGCCGCGACACCGACGGGCTCGCGCAGCGTGAAGCTGAGCGCATTGGCCGGAACAGGATTCACATGGCCGAGGATTTTGGTGGCTAGTCCGCCATAGTATTCAAAGCAGGTAGCAACGTCCGCGATGTCGTATTCCGCTTCGACGATCGGCTTGCCGGTGTTGCGCGATTCGATGTCCGCAAGATGCGCAGTATTCTGGCGGATCTTCTCGGCCAGCCTAAAGAGAACGCGGCCGCGATCCTGCGCGGTGGTTTGTGCCCAGGGGCCCGAATCAAACGCAGAACGCGCAGCCTTCACGGCGACGTCGACGTCAGCACTGTTTGCCGCGGCAACACGAGCGATGACTTCTTCTGTAGAAGGGTCGTAAACGGGAAATGTTTCGCCTGAGGTGCTGGCAACCCATTGCCCATTGACGTAATTTCGGTAGGTTCGAACATCCGTTTTCACACTGCCGGACATAACATCCTCCCAATTTCATTGACGCGCGAGCGCTCTCTATAGGGTCGCTCGCGAAAATCTCAGTCGGCCGACGCCACCGCCGCCAGTTTGCGCGTGACTTTACGCCGGCCGTAAACAAAAAAGAAGAATGCCGCGAGGCCAATGAACAGCAAAGTCCCCGTGCACATCTTGAGTTCGAATAGCCGAATGGATTCGATCTGATGGGAGGGAATAAACGCCACGCCCATGCCCAAGATCGTCGTGGCCAGCCCGCAGGCTCCTGCAAGGAACAACGTGGTTCTGCTGTAACGCCTTTCCCCAAGTGCCGTTTTTTTCGACAGTTTCAGCAACGCTCCGTGCATGTACAGGAACGGGACGAGCTGAAGCACTACGGCCAGGTCCAGCATGGTGACGAACGCTTCCTTTACTCCGGCACCGACGAAGCTCATGCCAAGAAACATTGCGGAGAAGCTGGCATGCACGATCAAAGCGACATAGGGAGTCGCGTACCGCGGGTGGAGCTTGCCTAAGCGTTCCGGGAGATAGGAATCCAGCCCAGCAACGAAGGGAATTCGCGCGGAACCTGCGAGCCAAGCCGAAGCGATGCCGGCGATGGAAATGCTGAGAATAAAAGCGAAGGGCGGAACGATCCAAGGCGCTCTGACTTGCTCCGCCATGTGACTCACGGCCTGAACAATCCCCTGCAGAACGCCAATATCCTGCTTGCTCACGGCGAGCAGAAGCGTAAGCGTCGCGCCGACGTATAAAAAGCCGGAGACAACGCCACCCCAGGCGACCGCGCCGGGTAAGGTACGACGTGGATCTTGAATTTCATCACCCATAATGGAGGCCAACTCGAGACCGACCAATCCGAAACACATCACACCGAAGGAGCCCACGAGGCGGATGTCGCCAGGGATGCGAAGATCGGCGGCGGACAGCGTAGTTCCAGAACGAGACAGCACCACGATACCCAGACCGATAAGCGTGATCGAGGTGATCGCGGTACCGATCCCACCCAAATTATTGACCCACTTGCCAACGCCCAGGCCGAGCACGTTCAAAACGACGAGCAGGGCAAGCAAGACCACAGAAGCGCCGAGCGCGAACCACGGATTGTCTGCCAGTGTCCGAGCGCGGGGACCTGCAACGTACACGGAAATGCCAACAAAATAGAGCAACACTGTCGGCACGTAGAAGATGTTGTTCGTCCAGTAGCACCAGCCCGAGAGGAAGCCGTGAAAGTCACCGAAGACGCGCTTGGTCCATAAGTACACGCCGCCCTCTTCCGGGTAACGGTGCGCCAACTCGATCACCGCGATAGCCTGCGGCCAGAAAAAAAGCACGAGAGCCAAAATCCAAAGCCAGACGGTAACACCGCCGTTGGCGGCGATAGTCGGAACAACATTAAGGTTGACGATGGCCACAACGAAAAGCAGAACGAGATCCCACCGGCCAAGAACGCGATGCAGATGGGGCACATCTTTTGTCCCCAGCGCAGCGGGTGAAGTGATGACCTCGTTCGACAACAGGTGCTCCCTTGGTGATTCGTGTAGCGCTGCTTTCCAGGGTCCGGTACGACGCTACACCACGCGGCTCAGTGCCCAGCGGCACCAACGAAAGCCACACCGCGCTCTTGCTGCGCCTTCGCGAGCGCCGGCGCCACTTCCTCGAATGCCGACAGGTGCTTATCGATATCCGTGTCAGTGTGCTGAACGGAGATCGTCCACTGTTCATCCCACCAGTAGGGTTGCGCAAGAACCCCGCGATTGACCATGGCGAACCAGTAGTGGCGCCACAGGTCGATGTCGATGGCCGTCCAGTCGCGGTAGTTGCGAATCTCTTGGGGATAAAGCATCAGCGCGCCGTTGACGCCAGCGCTTGCGACGTAGGCTCGCAAGCCCGCGTTGGCGACGATTCTGCGATAGCCATCCGTGAGCTTCTTGCTCAACTTGTCTACGTGCGCGTAATTCTCGCGCGTGAGCACTTCCCGGAACGTTGCAAGGCCAGCGGCCATCGCTACGCGGTTCGTGTTGTACGTGCCCCCGTGAAAAACTTTGTGCTGCGAGATCAGGTCCATCACCACGCGACTGGCTCCGAACGCCGCCAGCGGCAAGCCGCCACCAATGGACTTCGCTAGACAGATCACGTCGGGCTTCACGCCAAAGTATTCGCTGGCGCCGCCCCACGCTAGCTTCGCTCCGGTCTTGACCTCATCGAAAATGAGTAGCGCCCCGTTCTTTGTCGTGATATCTCGCAAACCCTGCAGGAAGCCGGACTGCGGCATGCAGAGTCCCACGTTCATGAGAATTGGCTCGAGGATAATGGCGGCGATCTGCCCAGGGTTTTCTTTGAAGCGCCTCTCGACGCTGCCAAGATTATTGAAGCTGGCGACCACCACATTGGCCAAGGCAGCTTTCGGTATGCCGCCGCCGCCCGCTACAGAATTCGGGGCATCCGGGTCGCCGTACTCCTCCGCTTTGGGCTTGACGCTCACCAGCGCAGTGTCGTGCAGTCCGTGGTAGGAGCCTTCAAACTTCAGAATCTTCTCGCGGCCAGTCGCCGCCCGGGCGATACGGCAGGCGTGCATCGTGGCTTCCGTGCCGCTGGAGCCAAAACGTACCATCTCGACGGGATAGCGCTTGCAAATCTCTTCGGCGAGCTCCCATTCCTGCTCGTGTGGCATTCCGAAGGTCGTGCCCTCATGCAATTTCTGCTCTACAGCCTTCACCACGGCCGGATGACAATGCCCAGCCATGAGCGCGCCGAAACACAGGTTATGGTCGATGTATTCGTTGCCGTCAACATCGTGAATGCGGCTCCCTTTCCCGTCCTTCACAAAGATGGGGTAGGGTTCGTAGTGGCGGTAGTTGCTCGCCACTCCGAGCGGTATTCGCTGCAACGCGCGCTTATGCGCCTCGGCGGATTTTGGCGTGCGCCTCTCGTATGTGGAGATTTCCTTCTGTAGTGCGTCGTGCATTTGAGTACTCCGTACTGGGTGACCCTGGCGGTCACCCCTAGCAGGTCTGTTCCCTGCAGCCAGTATGCTTCTCGAACCGATTGTCTCAAGCGTGTAAAGGCGCGGCCCTCGCGAGGCCGCACCTTTTGAATTATCCTCCTAATCCTGGCAAGCTGGTTAGAAGAGAACCTTCAGAGCGAATTGGATCAACCTCGGGTCTCGCGCTTTTTGCACCGTCCCAAAAGTCGAACCGAGATTTGTAAAGTTCCCATCGGGAGTCAGGAATTGCGTGTGGTTCCACGCATTGAAGAACTCCGCACGGAATTCGGTATTAAAACGCTCTGTGAGGGGCGTTTTCTTGATGATCGAGATATCAGACTGGCTGATGCTCGGCCCACAGCAGAACGTGCGCGGCCCGTTGCCAAAGGAGCCAATAGGTGCGTCCTGAAAGGAATTCGGGTCAAAAAACTGAAAGGGCCCGCAGCCCGCGCAGGTCGCCGTCTTGCGCGGATTCAGGAAATGAATGGGAGCAACGCGGTTGGGTTCGCCGACCGGTTCAAAGTCGAAGCTATTTCCGAGCTCGATATCATTTGCACTCACCAGTCGGATCGGAAATCCCGTCTGATAGGTAATGATGGCCGAAGTAGCCCAGCCGTTGACGGCTTTCCCCAGGAAGCCGTCGTGCTTCGGAATCGGCAACTCCCAGTAAGGACTGAAAACAAAGCGATGGCGTGCATCAAATGCGGAAAGCGCTCTGCTCAACTTGGGATTCTGGTAGTTGACGATGCTTTCAAAGCTCGAGGAGCTGTCAATCGACTTGCTGAACGTATAAGCCGCCTGAAACTGCAATCCATGCAACATCTGCTTCTGAAGCAAAACCTGCAAAGAGTTGTAGACCGAGTTTCCCACTGTGTTCTGAGCGAAAATGCTCCCAAAAACGGGCACACCATCCAGGGGACAGCCTGCTCCGGTTGTCGGCTGGCAGAAGGGAGATGAATACTTGCGCAGGCCAACCAGAGTTATAGCGGGATTGTTAGGCCCGGTCACCGACGCCACCGAGCCGTAGGGAAGGTGCAGCGTCATGCCCGCGGGGATCGCCCCCGCAGGGACCGTAAAGGAACTGTCGGCGAAGAACGGTCCGCAATCGAAGCTGGGATTGCTAACCGCGACCGAGATGGCGTGCAAATCCAGACAAGGCTGGGCCTGCCCGGCATTAAGATCGGCGGACTGCAGCAAGCGGTGCGCCTGAGTTCCCACGTATCCAATCTGAAAGAGCAAGCTGCTCGCGAGTTGCCGCTGGATCGTAAAATTGTATTGCTCTGAATACTGCGAACGCATCTTGGGCTGGAATTCGCCGAACAGTAGGATCGGGCGGAAAATCGACCAATCTACCGGTTGGCCACGTACAGGATTGAGAATACCGCCAAAAGGGTTCGGGGCGGGGTTGCCGGACTGGAATTGAAACGGCAAGTTGAATTGCGTGCCGGACAACAAGACGCTTCCACCGAATGGCGGCTCTGCACTGAACTGCTCGAGCACCAGCTGTTCGATCGGGTTATAGAACATTCCCGCGCCTATTCGAATGCTTGTCTTCCCCGGACCGCCGGTCAGTTTGGCCAACCAGCCTGAACTAGCTCCCGGACTCCATGCGACGCCAAGCCTGGGCGCGAATGATTTGTAGTAGGTCTGAGTCAAGCCGTTGGGTACTCCCTTATCGCCGGGAACGACGAGGCCCAGCGGATATACCGCGTTGGATGGCCCGGTGGGGCTGCAGTCGTTTCCCGCCGCGGCTACGGTGGGAAACGTGGGATTAGGCTGGCCCGAAGGATAGGTTGGGCTGAGCACACAAGGAAAAATGGTATCGGCTTGCCCAGGACGGAAAGTTTGAACGCGGTGCTTGATTTCATTGTACGGCGTATTCAGTTCCCACCGCAGACCGTAATTGAGTGTCAAGTTCGGCTTGATTTTCCAGCTGTCCTGGGCATAAAGATAAAGAGACGTGGTGCGGGCATTTTCGCCTTGCGCCGCGCCCTGTGCATACGATGTGGGCAAACCGAGGAGATAATTGGCGTAAGCGTCGGAAAACCCGGTGTCGTTGCCTGAGGGAGAAGCCGCGTTGCTTGTAAAGCTGTAGCTGCCATTAATTTCAAAGAACAGCGTTTGATCGAACCTTGCACGACTGACGTCAACCCCAAATTTCAAGCTGTGGTTTCCGACGATCTTGCTGTAGTTGTCGGTCCACTGAAAGACGTTTCCCACCTGAGGCAATTCACCTTCAAAGTTATCTCCGATGACCACCCCCCCAGAGATAGAAATGAAAGGCAATCCCGCGTGACCCGGAAGGGTTGTTGTTATTCCTGCGCCCGGTGCGGCCGGATCGGAGAAACAATGCGCCGGGTCGACCGTCGGACATGTGCTGTGTACAGTTCCATCCTTGCTGATATTCACGGGGTGGTCGGTGTTGGCCTGTCCTTCACGGAAGTACGTAAACCGCGCCTCATTCACGGCAGTCGCCCCAATCGTCCAGGTATGACTGATATTCCACTGCTGGAATCGGGTGGTGAAGTTCGCTCCGAATCCCGGAACGTTGGCTCCGGCCGCCTGGAAGAAGGAAAATGGTTGAGTATCCGTCGAATCGTCAACGTAGTAGTAGACGCTGAATTGCTGGTTCGGATTAATCCTGTGGTCGAACCGGATGGTGCCCTGATCGCCCTTGGAATGATCTGACGGATTGGAAGTAAACACATTCCCACCGCCAGGCGCCTTGGGAAACAGGCTCGTCAAGTCTGCTGCCGTTGCGTCAAAGCATGCCTTGGGAATCTGATTGTTCGGAAAGACAGAAGCGTACGGCGTATTGTCGGCGAGCGTACCTCCAGCGTTCGCAATTGCCGTTGCACAACCGGGCCGGCCGGCCAAGATACTGGAATTGGCCAGGCTCCCTGTAAAAGGCGATCCCCCAGAGAAGTCCCCGTTCAACTCTCCTGGAGTCGGAAGAAGAACAGTTCCCGAAGACACACCGCTGATAATCCTCCGGCCCTCGTACGAACCAAAAATGAAGGTCTTGTCTTTCTTGATGGGACCGCCCAAGGTGGCGCCGAACTGATTCTGCTTGAAATCCCCCTTGGTCGTATCGAAGAAATTCCGGGAGTTCAGCACTTTGTTGCGGAGAAATTCGTAGAAGTCGCCGTGGAGTTCATTTGTTCCGCTCTTCGTCACGACATTCACCACGGCTCCAGAATTGCGCCCGAATTCCGCATCAAACGTATTCGTGATGATGCGGAATTCCTCGATCGCGTCCGGCGACGGCTGGATAGCGGGTAGGTTTACGAACACATCGTTGGCATCCCCACCGTTCACTTGATAATTGTTCGCCCGGCCACGCCCGCCGTTCACGGACACAACGCCAGGATCACCGCTCCCGGCGAACAGGTTCGAGCCCAATTGCGATTGGACGCCAGGTTGCAACTGAAGGAGTTGGTAAGTGTCGCGGGTATTGAGTGGCAGCTCGCTGACGGCAGTCTTATTCATCACCGCGCCGAGCTGAGTCGAAGTCGTGTCCACGACTGGCGGCGCACCGGTCACTTCAATGCTCTCGGTAGCGCCACCAATCTGCAGGGCGATGTCCAAGCTAATCACTTGGTTCAAGTCCAGCGCGATGCCCTTGCGGATATATTTCTTGAAGCCCTGCAAGGTCGCGTCTAGCTCGTAGGTGCCAACCGGCACTTCGATAAAGACGTATTCGCCGTTTGCGTTGGACTGAACTTCACGCGAAGCATTGGTGGCTTGGTTGATCAGCGTGACCGTGGCGCCGGCCACGGCGCCCCCGCTGGGATCGGTCACTGTGCCGCGAATGCGGCCGCCGGTACTCTGCGCGTCGGTAAACGGCGCAGCGAGCAGGATCGCAAGAGAGAATCCCGAAAGGCAAAGAATGTGCCAGACGCAGAGTGAGAGCCTCTGCCGATGACCACAAGTAACGTTCATGACCCCACCCCTTATCGCGACAAGCTTTCTCTTCCACTAATTCTTCGAGGTTGCTGTGCCCCTAAAACCTTACTATAATCTAGCAAACTTAGAGAAAGCGCGAACCTATGTCAAGCGGAAAGAATTTATCCGAAGGAACGGCGAAGCGCGAACAGGGGCGCCTGCTGCGCATCAGTCAAGTGGCCCGCCGCATCGGCGTTTCCTCTTCGGCCCTGCGTGCCTGGGAAGTGCTCGGGCTGGTCGCTCCGCAACGCACTGAAAGCCGCTACCGCCTTTACACCGAAGCCGATGTGCGGCTGCTGCAGCGCGCTCTTTTTCTGCGGCGTGCGCGGGGCCTGAACCCCGCCGCGATCGTACACGTGTTGAAACGCCAGGGCATCGTCTCCGCGCCGACCGAGGTTGCGTTGCTGCCCGGGCAGCGTTTTCGCCGGTTGCGCACCCGGCGCGGTCTCTCCCTCGCGCAAGTCGCTCAAGCCACGGGCGTATCCGTCGGTTTTCTCAGCGCGCTCGAGCGCGGTCAGATGCGTTCTTCGATCGCCACGCTACGGCGCATCGCGCGTTACTACCGCACGAATATCCTTTCCCTTTTTGAGACCGCGGGAGAGAATCCCCGCCTCGTGCGCCCGGAGCACAGAAAAATCTTGGAGACCACGCCGGGCGTGCGTATGGAACTCCTAGCTTGGGGCAACACCGCCATGGAACCTCATCTCTTCCGCGTAAAACCCAATGGCGGTAGCGGTGAGTCGTACGCCCACGAAGGAGAAGAGTTTCTGCACATCTTACGCGGAGAATTCGAAATCTGGTTGAACAACAAGGAGCACTACCGGCTCAAGACCGGCGATAGCTTATATTTCGAAAGCTCAACGCCACATCGTTGGAGAAATCCTGGCCGGACGGAAGCGTGGCTCTTGTGGATCAATACGCCACCAACATTCTAGTTTCGGAGTTACGTTGTGAATGGCGGGTATCTCTTTTTCTTTCTTGAGGCGCTCTTGAGGAACGGGTTCATCGCTCGTGGGATGCTTGGTGTCGCGACTCTTCTCGTCGGCACCACGATGGCGTTCGGCCAAGCCGCCAAGGAGTCTGTGGCGGACTTGATCGTCGTGCATGGCAAGGTCTATACGATGAATGCCAAGCACCCCTGGGCGCAAGCAGTGGCCGTTCGAAGCGGAAAAATCGTTGCGGTTGGCGACGACGCCGAGATCGATAAACTGCGGAGTCCCGGAACGAAAGTAATCGACGTAGGCGACCGCCTGGTCCTCCCCGGATTCGTGGATAGCCACATACATTTCTTTGAGGGCTCCATTTTTCTCGATCGTGTTCACTTAGAAGGCGCAGGAAACATCACGGAAATAAGAAAGAGACTCCGCGACTATGCGGCAAACCATTCTGGCGACGGCTGGATTGTCGGAGCGGGCTGGGATTACGCAATGTTCGGTGAAGAAAAATTACCGAACAAGAGAGATTTAGACGAACTCTTCCCGGAACGGCCCGTATTTCTGGACGGCTTTGACGGGCACACAGCCTGGGTGAATTCGAAGGCGCTAGCTCTTGCAGGCATCCGCAGAGGCACTCCGGATCCGCCAAACGGGACGATCGTGCGCGATCCGCAAACCGGAGAGGCCACCGGTGCGCTGCGGGAAGACGCCGCCATCGACATGGTAAAGCGTGTGAGGCCGAAAGCGACCCGCGCCGAACGGCTCGCGGCACTTCGCTCGGGAATGAAATTAGCCAATGAAAATGGGCTCACGCGCGTCCACGCCGCAGGCGGGCATTTCGAATCCGGCGATTTTGATGAGTTCGACCTCTACGATGAGCTACGGCGCCACGGCGAACTTACTCTGCGCATGTACATCGCTTACTTTCTCGACCCACCCGAATTGCGCCCGCGGGACCTCGAGGCGATTGCGGCAGCAAACCAGAAATACACCGGCGATTGGCTCGCTGGAGGAGTGGTCAAACTGCGCCTCGATGGCGTAATAGAGTCCCATACCGCGGCTATGCTCGAGCCGTATAGCGACGATCCTTCCAGCAAGGGCGCGCTTTTCTGGGATCCGGAAAAATACAAGAGCGCTGTCTTAGAGCTCGATAGGCGTGGCCTGCAGCTGTTTACCCATGCCGTTGGCGACTTTGCCGTGCGAACTGCGCTCGATGCCTATGAAAATGCCGAGCGCGTGAATCGCACGAGCGATCGGAGGCACCGCGTCGAGCACATCGAAACGATTGCCTCCACAGACATTCTCAGGTTCGGCAAGCTCAGAGTCATTGCGAGCATGCAGCCGCTGCATGCTTATCCGGACGCCAACACGCTTGGTGTTTGGATGCGGAATGCCGGTGCGGACCGGGGATCTCGAGCCTGGCCTTGGCGCAGCATCGCCGCCAGCGGAGGCCGGCTCGCTTTCGGCAGCGACTGGAATGTCGTCACGCTCAATCCGTGGGAGGGCCTGCAGAATGCCGTGACGCGCCAGACTGTACAAGGGCAACCTGCCGAAGGGTTTCTGCCGCAAGAACGAATTTCTCTCGAACAAGCTGTTGAGGCTTATACGCTCGGGGCGGCATTCGCCGGCCGCCGGGAGAGAACCGAGGGATCGCTCGAACCGGGCAAACTCGCCGATTTGATCATCGTTTCCCAAAATGTGTTCCAAATCGATCCACATAGGATTGCCGAGACGAAGGTCCTGACTACGATCGTCGGTGGACGCGTGGTCTACCAGTCCGAAGCCAAGTAGTGCAGGGGAGAAAAATGAACCGACGCTCGCTGCTCTTCGGGACCCTGGCACTCGCTATCGCGAGTGGCGCCTGCAGGCAAAAAGAGGAAACGCTGAGCCTGCTGGTTTGGGAAGGCTATGCGGATCCATCCTTTGTGCGCGGCTTTGAAGACGCTCATCACTGCAAAATAGTGGCGTCGTACATGGGCTCTAGCGACGAACTGGTCGCCAAGCTGCGCGGCGGGAGCGCCGCCAACTACGATGTGATCTCTCCATCGAGCGATGTCGCGACCTCGATCGTTCGCGCGGGACTCGCCGCTCCTCTCGATTTATCGAAAATTCCTTCCTACGCCCAGCTTTCACCTAAGCTGTGCGATTCTCCTCTGGTGAAGGCCAACGGAAAGACCTACGGTGTGCCGTTCGTGTGGGGACCCAATCCCCTGCTCTACGACACCACAGCCTTCGCACAGCCGCCCGATTCCTGGAGCGTCTTCTGGGACCCCAAATTCAAAGGAAAAATCTCGCTCTGGGATGAACTCTCGAGCGTGTACTTGGCTGCGCAGGTCCTCGGCTTCGACAAACCCGATCCCGGCCAACTCTACAACCTGACCGACGCGCAACTCGAGGCCGTGAAGAACAAGCTCATCGAGCTCAAGCCGAATATCCGCAAGTATTGGTCGACCGGCGGTGAACTCACAAATCTCTTCCAGAACCACGAAATCATCGCGGCCATGGGTTGGCCGCTGATGACCAATCAGCTCCGCAAGGTCAACTATCCGATTGGCGAAACGATTCCAAAAGAAAACACCACAGGGTGGATCGACCATCTGATGATCACCGCGGCAAGCGCCCACAAGGAACTCGCCCAGGCATTTCTGGAATACATGGTCCAGGCCCCAACGCAGAAGCTTGTCATCGATGTGACCCACTACACTCCCGCGAATCCCGGCACAGCGCAGTTTCTGACCCCGGAAGAGAGGAAGATCCTCCACTTGGACAATCCCGACGAATATATGAAGCGAATCTATTTCTGGCAAGATGTGCCACGCCGCCAGAAATACACCGAGACCTGGAACGAGGTGAAAAACGCGCAGTGACCTCCTCCGGCGCCATTTCGGTGCAGGACGCGAGCGTTGCTGATGCGGTACTGCTTGAAATTCGGTCGGTGGCCAAGTGCTTTGGGCCGCGCGAAGTGCTCAAGAAAATTTCTCTGGAGATTGCTGCGGGCGAATTCCTAACGCTTCTTGGCGAGAGCGGTTCCGGCAAGACGACTTTGCTGCGGCTGATCGCGGGTTTCGAGCAGCCCAGTTCCGGCGAAATCTGGATGAGCGGAGAGCGTCTCCACACTTTGCCGGCCTACAAACGGCGCGTCAACACGGTGTTCCAGCAGTACGCGCTCTTTCCACACTTGAACGTTCGAGACAATGTGGCCTACGGCCTTCGCGTTAAGAACACCCCGAAGAATGAAATTGGCGGCCGCGTGGACGAAGCGCTGCGCATGGTCAAAATGAACGAGTTTGCCGAAGCACGGCCCTCCAGGCTGAGCGGGGGCCAGCAACAGCGCGTCGCGCTGGCTCGAGCGCTGGTCAATCGCCCGCAGTTGTTGCTGCTGGACGAGCCGCTCTCGGCGCTGGACGCGAACTTGCGCAAGCAAATGCAAGGAGAACTGAAGGCGCTGCAACGCGAAATTGGCATCGCATTTCTCTTCGTCACGCACGATCAGGAAGAGGCCATGGCGCTTTCCGATCGTATCGCGCTGCTTCGCGACGGCGCACTCGAGCAGATTGCCGCACCACGCGAGATCTACGCGCATCCGGCCACGGCTTACACGGCGCAGTTCATTGGACAAACCAACCTACTCCGCAGCGAGGTGCGCAGTGGCGTCGCCAACTCGGGTGCGCTACGTTGGGAAACTTCCGGGGCAGATGGCACCGCTCTCTATTCGCTCCGGCCGGAAGCTATTCGGCTGGCATCGGATGAGACGCGGCCCCCGGGCGTCGTTCGTTTCCGCGGCGCGATCCGGCAGCAAATCTACAGTGGCTCGAGCGAATTACTTGAAATCGATTGCGGCAGCCTCCAAGTGTTGCGCGCGCGAATTCCTGCGCGCGGACCGCTCAGAGGCGAGCACGAATTTGCGTTTTCGGCCGCCGATGCGATTCGTGTGAGGGAATAGCGAGCCGCCACCTGGCATCGACCATGTACTCGCGCCTGTACAAAACGATCGTTTCCGCCCCGCCGCTTCTCTGGGTGGGTCTCTTTCTGCTTCTTCCCTACGCGCTTATGTTCGCGCACAGCTTCTGGATGGTCCGCGACGGATTTCTCGTTCACGAATGGAACCTCCAGAACTACCACAAGTTACTCACGAATCCGCTCTACGTCGGAGTCCTTCTCCGCACCATGCGCATCGCGGCATCCGTCACGCTGTGTTCTCTGCTGCTCGGCTATCCCCTGGCGTACTACTTGTCTTTTCATTCTGGCCCGCGCAAAGAGCTTCTCTACCAACTCGTGATTGTGCCGCTCTGGGTGAGTTATCTCGTGCGCGGCTATGCCTGGAAAACAATCCTCGGCAGCGACGGAGTGCTAAATGGTTTCTTGCAATATTTGCATCTCACGCGCGAGCCGGTCGGATTCCTCCTGTACAGCCCGTTCGCCGTGGTCCTGATGCTCACGCACATCTATACTCCTTTCGTCTTCCTGCCGATCTACGCGGCTCTCGAGCACATCCCACGGCCGCTCGTTGAAGCCTCGCACGACCTCGGCGCCGGACAGCGCGCGACGTTTCTGAGAGTGATCCTTCCGCTTTCCATGCCGGGATTGCTTGCCGGTGCCACCTTCGCTTTCGTCCTTTCACTCGGCGATTTCCTTGCGCCGTTGCTCGTCGGCGGCCCTTCCGGCACCATGATCGCCAACATCGTGCAAAGCCTGTTCGGCGCAGCGTACGACTGGCCTCTCGGCGCAGCAGTGTCCGTCTGCATTTTGCTGATCACGGTGTCGTTGCTATTCCTGACCGAGCGCCTCGAGAAACGTTGGTCCTTCAAATGAGCGGCCGCACGGCTCGCGCGCCATTGCTCACGGCTTACGCCGCGCTCGTTTTTGCATTTGTGTACTTGCCGATTGTCGTGCTCATCGTCTATTCCTTCAACCGCGATGGCGTCGGCGGATTCCCTCCAAGCCATCTCACCCTCGCTTGGTACCGCCAGTTGTTTGCCGATGCCGCCATCTGGGACGCCGTCGTGAACAGTCTTATCGTCGCCGCAGGCAGCGTCGCGCTTTCGCTGACTCTTGGCCTGCTTGCGGCACTCGCGCTGGACCGTGCCGCCTTTCCCGGCAAGGCCCTGTTCCGCCGCCTCGTGCTGCTGCCGTTGATTCTACCGGGCATCATTACGGGCCTCTCCCTCCTCATGTTTGCCGTATTTGCCGGAATGCAGCTGAGTCTGCTCACCGTATTTCTCGGCCACGGCACCGCTCTCATTTCCGTGGCCACCACCGAGCTCTTCGCCGGCCTCCAGAAAATGGACCGTGCCCAGGAAGAGGCGTCCCTCGACCTCGGCGCCACGCCGTGGCAAACCTTCTGGCGCGTAACTCTCCCGAATCTCAAGCTTTCCCTGATTGCCGCAGGTCTGCTCATCTTCACTCTTTCGATGGATGAAATCGCGGTGACTTTTTTCCTGATCGGCCGCGACAATACCCTGCCGCTGGAAATCTGGGGACGCTTGCGCCGCGGCATCACCCCCGAAATCAATGCTATTTCAGCACTGATCTTTGCCGTTTCCGTAGGGTTGATTGTCATCTGGTATCGCGTGCGCACCCGCAGCATCGGCGCCGAAGCACCCGATCTTCTCGAGCGACCTTAGGAGGCTGGATGTCGCAGTCACGCCGTGATTTCATCAAGTTCGTCGTCGCCGGCTCCGTCACCGCGGGCTGTCCAATCGAGGCAACGCTCCGCGCGGTTCCTCACGCCGCGGCCGGCGGCGACCCGGTCGTTCACGGCGAACACTTCGAACTGTGCCATCAGGTGCGCGACGGCCATCGGTTCGATCGCCCCGACGCCAGCCGCAAAGCCGACGTCGTCATCGTCGGCGGCGGCGTCGCAGGCCTTTCCGCCGCGTACTTTCTGCGCGGCAAAGACTTTCTGCTACTCGAAAAGGAAGCGCACTTCGGGGGCAACGCCTACCAAGAGGATTACCAAGGCCAGCCATTTTGCACCGGCTCCGCCTACGCCTACCAGGGCGACGAGGGCGATCAGCTGGCCACCGAGATTGGATTGAAACTGCTGCCCGTCAACAACCCTGACGCGACCATCGTCAACAAGACCTTTGTAGCGGACACCTGGAACGCAGGAATCGATCAACTCCCCTATCCCAAAGCAGTGCGCGACAGCTTCCGGAAATTTCGCGATGCTCTGCTCAAAATCAACATTCGCGAACGCATGGCCGAGCTCGATTCCGAGCCGTTCACAAAATACACCGCTGGTTACGCACCAGAGGTCGAGCAATGGTGGGACGCCTACGGTTCGTCCAGTTGGGGTTCAGCCGCCGCCGATAGCTCCGCTTTTGTGGGTATCGGCGAATTGCAGGACAAGGCTGTTCCGGACAGGCGCGTCATTCTTCCCGGCGGCCTCGGTTGCATCACCCACAAGCTCGTCGAGGTGCTGCAACCAAAATACCAGGGGCACATGCTAGGTGAGGCCACCGTCGTCGCCGTCGTGCAAGATAGAGATGCCGTCCGCGTCACATACCGTCACGAAGAAAAACTCACCACCGTGGCGGCCAAGGCCGTACTCAACTGCACCGCCAACTACATTACCTCTCGAGTGGTGACGGATCTGCCCCCCGATCAGAAATCCGCCATGCGCCGTACGCGCTACACACCCTATCCGGTGGTGAATGTGATCTTTGACAGACCGGTCTACAACCGCGGCTTCGACACCTGGTGCCCGGGCAATTCCTTCACCGATGTGATCGTCGCCGACTGGACGGTACGCAACACCCCTGGCTACCAGCAGAAAAACAACATTCTATCTTTCTACACTCCGCTCCGTGAAAACCAGCGTTCGACGCTCCTCGAGGAAGAAGCTTGTAAATCGCTCTGCGCGCGCGTCCTCGCGGACTTTCAAAAACTGATGCCTGAATTCAACGTTGACCCCGTCGAAGTGCGCATCTATCGCCGCGGCCACCCGATGTACATGGCAACACCAGGACAGTACACGAAAAATCGCATCGCCGCCGCGCAACCTATGGATCGAATTTATTTCGGCAACGCCGATTCCGGCGGCCCGGAGTCGCTCACCAGCGAGTCCGTGCGACTCTCGAGAGTCGGTGCCGAATGGGCAGACTGGGTACTTGCAGGCCGGCCCGGCGCGAAGGAATTGGCGAAAAAGGCCCTCGTCGCAACCGCGGACTAACGAACGTAACTAGGGATCTCGAGGATAGGAGCCGTCTTGCGCACACTCTCCATGGTTTTGATCTTAGTCGCATCGTCAGCAGGCCCCACTGCCTCGCAAGACAAGCCCTCCACGACCGTCATCCTCCACGCGCAAATCGTCGACGGCACCGGCAACCCCCTCCGCCAAGCCAACGTCCGCATCTCGGGCGACCGCATCTCCGAAATCGGAACACTCCAGCCCAAAACCGGCGAGCGCACCATCGAGGCCAAAGGCCTCGTCCTCGCCCCTGGCTTCATCGACATACACAACCATTCCACCGAGGGTATCGAAAACGACCCCCTCGCCGAATCGCAGATCGCGCAAGGCATCACCACGGTCGTTCTCGGCGCCGATGGCGACTCACCGTGGCCCGTCGGCCCGTGGCTCGACGCCCGCCGAAAAAATCACGCGTCACTGAACCTCGCCTTGATGGTCGGTCACGCCACTGTGCGCGAACAGGTGATGGGAAAGGATTTCAAACGTCCCGCAACCGAGGCCGAAGTGGCGAAGATGGCCCAACTTGTGGACCAGGCCATGCGCGAAGGCGCCATCGGCCTCTCGAGCGGTCTCGAATACGAGGTTGCCAGCTACAGCAAAACAGACGAAGTCGTGGCTCTGTCCCGCGCAGCCGCACACCTCCAGGGCTTCTACATGACTCACATCCGCGACGAAGCTGACCAGAGCTTCGATGCCCTCAACGAGGAAATCGCCATCGGCGAGCGCGCCCACATCCCCGTCGAGCACTCCCACATCAAGCTCGGCACTGTAGGCGTCTGGAACAAGGCCCCGGAATACATCGCTGTGATCGAAGCCGCCCGCAAGCGCGGTATCGACTTCCTCGCGGACTGCTATCCCTACGACGCCTGGCACTCCAATATCAAGGTCCTCGTTCCAGACAAGCAGTACGAAAACCCACAAAGCGTCGCAAAAGCTTTGGCCGATGTCGGCGGGGCCAACCACGTAACCATCGTCGATTTTCCACCGAACCTCAGCTATGAAAGCCACACGATCGAAGACCTTGCTCGCGCAAACAAGCTGACTGCCGTTGAAATGTACATCCGCATCGTTCGCGAAGGGGACGCCGCCAACACCGAAGCTAACGTGATCGGCCAGTCGATGGTGGAAAGCGACATCCAGGCCTTCTATCAGCAATCCTGGGTCATGGTCGCCAGCGACGGCGGAATCGGTTCACGTCACCCACGCGGCGCAGGCACCTTTCCCCGCGTCCTCGGCCTCTACGTGCGCGAAAGGCATTGGCTGTCGCTCCCGGAAGCCGTTCGCAAAATGACCTCCCTCCCGGCGCAGCGGCTCGCCTGGAAGGATCGCGGCGTGATCCGCAAAGGCGCCTTCGCGGACTTGGTCTTGTTCAACCCGGATACGGTCGTCGACCGCGCAACCTTCGCCAAGCCTTTTGAACTGCCGCTCGGCATCGAGAAAGTCTTCGTGAGCGGTACCCTCGTTTGGAACGCCGGCAAGCCGACCGGAGAGCGCCCGGGACGGGTGTTGCCGGAAAAAGGGGTTGCTATTGTCGCAAAGTAAAGGGGAGAGAACTTAGAAATCGCTGGAAGTGGTTCATAATGCTTGGCGACGGCGTGGGCTGCGGGCCTCTGACGGGGAGGAATCATGGTGGATTCCCTGGACGACTTTCAGAAATTTCGCACCGATCTAAACGAGGAAATTCTCGCCTGCGGCCACCTGGGCATAAAGCGCTTCTTCGCTCTCGATCACCAGGCCTATGAACCAGGCCCACTCGGTACCAAAACGAAAGAGCTATTGGGACTGGTGGCGTCGGCAGTGTTACGCTGCGATGACTGCATAACGTATCATCTCCTACGTTGTGGAGAAGAAGGTTGGAAGCGCGAGGAAGTTATCGACGCGCTGAACGTCGCCATGATCGTTGGCGGATCGATTACCATTCCGCATGTGCGACGTGCATTTGCACGCATGCGCGAGATCAATGGCCTGGCGCCCCAGTAAGGCGACGCGACTCTTTGGTAGGCGCCCGGTTTCCGCCCGGCGACCAGATTCGGATGGATGTTGTCGAAGGGTTTCCCGGCAAACCTGTTAAGCTCTGCTGTCGGGAATAAAGATCGAGCATGAACATCACCGCTACTCCGGCAACTCCACAAGAAGAGAATGTCGTGACCCGGGCGCGCCACCTCGCCATCCGAGCCCTCTTCTCCGTCGCGCTTGTCGTGCCGAAACTCCTGCGCCTGCGGCGCGACGAGCGATACTGGACGGCGTTTCGAATTCTCCTCGGCATCTCTGGCGCCGCGCTGGTGGTGTTGCCGCTCAGCATGTGGAACAGTTGGCTCGCCGCGCCCGCGGGCCTGGCGATGTTTCTCGCTTCCATTCTTTTGCCTACTGGCGAACCCGATACCCGCGTGGACGAAAAGGCGCGGGAACTCGGCGCCCTGAGCGTCGTGAATGGCGGAGAGTATCAGGCCGCAAACTGTCCCGCCGCAGCCGTGCAGTTCTTTGCCGGCGTGGACAACATCTGGGCGCTCGATTCGCGCTTGCAGCCGCTGTTGGTAATCCCTGTGTCTGAGATTTCATCGGCACACGCGCAGGAAATCGAAAACGGGTGGGTGGTGCGCGTCCGTTGGATGGACCGAGTGGGAGAATTTTCCTACCGGGGCATTTTCGCCGAACACCTGGCGCGCGTCGCGGAAAGTACCATTCGCAGTGTAAGGCGCGCGCCCCTGCCCGTCTTACCGCGAAGCCGGGCGGCCGGCGCGTGATCGCTTTCTCATAGAAACGCCACTGCTTAAAAGGCTGGCTACCGCCCGGAACTGTGTCACAATGTTGGTATGGCGCGAGGCTGGGAAAGCAAAGACGTCGAAGCGCAAGTCGAAGCCGTCGAAGGCCGGAAGTGGTCTTCCGGGCACGAGCCGAAAAGCCCCCAGGAACAATCTCGAGAGCAGGACGTTAAAGACCTGCAATTGTCTCGCGTTCGAATCGTAAATGACCTCGAATCGGCAACCAATCCGAACCACCGCAAATCCCTCGAAGCCGCTCTCGCCCACCTTGACAAGAAGATCGCGGACCTGAGCTAAAGATACGGTCCCATCCCCACCCCCCACAAAGCGCGAGTCGCCCAAGTGGCTCCCTCGTCGGGCACTGCGGGTGCCGGAGTTCGCTCCCCCTTGCCGGGTGCAGGCTTGGCCGCAAACCGTGCCGTGCATCGAGGTCAGACCAAAAATCTCCGCCTGCCCATTTGTGTAGTCGTCGGGCTTCCGCCCAGGGTCACCTAGTGCAAAGCGCAATCGGCAATCACCAATCCATCGCCAGCACCTGGCAGGTTGGCGGACGGCGGAGGTCACCCCTCGGGGGCAGCGCGGCAGGACCGCGTCGAAAAAACCGAAGGCGCTCAATCTTGATTCGGAAATAAACTAAAAGGCGTCCTGCACTTCCCGACCGCAACGAAAATCTAGTCCGTAAAGACCACGCCCACCGCGCTGTGACCCTTTTCCGCTCCCTCATCAATGCGCACGACGTAGCCACGCAACTTCATCGCTTGCAAGCCATTTGCTCCGGGTGTCTCCATCGTAACCTGCAGCTCGGACTGCAACCGTGGACTATGGCGCAGCGAGATCAACGCTCCTTGCAGCGACAAATCCCGCACGACTGTCTCTTCTTCAAACGCGTGCCCTCCTTCGGTTACTCCAGAAACGCGCGCCCGGAATTGCGCTTCGCGGCGCAACGTCGTCCGCGTTCCCGGCATGTGGGCGTCCACGCGTCCCCCTGGTGCGCCTAGCGTAATCACCATGCCCTCGCTGGCCGCGAACACCGAATCAAATTCTTCGCGCGCTTGCCGCAGGATCGTGTCCACCATGCGGTCTGTGGAATCCGGGTCGTGGTGAAACAGCACCAGCGTCTTCGCATTCATCTCCCGTGCCACGCGCACACCCTCCAACCAGGTGGAATGGCCCCAGCCGCGCCGCGTGGTCTCCAGTTGCTCGGGCGTGAATTGCGCGTCGTTGATAAAAATATCCGCGTCCGCGGCTAGTTCTCGCAAGCTCGCATCCAGCTTGGCGTCCCCGGGCTCGTTATCGGTCGCGTAAACCACAATCCCTGCTGGCGTCTCGATGCGGAACCCCAAGCATCCTTGTGGATGATTCAGCCACCGCGTGGTGATTTTATTCTCGCCGATCGTGAACGAATCCCCGCCGGCCACTTCCTGAAACTTGCGCTTGGCGTTCATGGCCGACATGTCCACCGGAAAATATGGCAGTGCCATCTGTGTTTCAAAAACTTGCTTCAAGCTGTCTCGCCCCAAAAATTTAGATCGGAAGCTGTAAAAGTGAAATTCATTATTCTCCGCGTATAGCGGCGAAAAAAACGGAATGCCTTGGATGTGGTCCCAGTGGTAGTGGGTCACGAAAATATGCGTCTCGGGAAAGCGTCCAGCGTCCGGCGCCGCCCATCGGCTGCCGAGCATGCGCAAGCCCGTACCGCAATCCAGTATGAATTGCGTGCGATCTGGGGCCACTAGCTCCAGACAAGGCGTATTTCCCCCATAGCGCCACGTTGCCGGGTCGACCGTCGGCGTGGAGCCTCTCACACCCCAGAAACTCAACTTAGCGATGGGGACAGTCATCTCTCAGCCTACCGCCCGTGTGTGCGCGGATCATTCCAGCACGGCTACGAGCGATCTGTGAAGCGTCGTTGATGATGTTGGCAGTCAAGGGGAAGAGCGTCAATGGAATCACTGAATGGACGTGTCAAACTGCCCACTAAGCGAGCGAGACCCGCTGCGCGCGTTGGCGCGAACGCGTAGAATAGTCGCGAAATGCATGAGCACCACCACGCCCACGAGCATGGCCATGGCCACGCGCACCCGGTGCTGCGGCCCGCGGTGCTCGCCTGGGCCATGGCCGCTACGCTCGCTCTGGTCGCCGCGGAGGTGGTCGGCGGTATTTTTGGCCGCTCCGTTGCGCTGCTCAACGACGCGGTACACAACCTCTCCGACGTCCCCGCCCTAGGCATCTCCTGGCTGGCGATGCGCTGGGCCGCACGCCCCGCCGACAGCGAGAAAACCTACGGCTATCATCGCGCCGGCATTCTCGCGGCGTTCACCAACGCCCTCTTGCTCGTTCTGCTGTCTCTGTGGCTTGGATATGAAGCCATCGAGCGTCTCCGAGCCCCTGTTGACGTCGTCGAAAGCTGGATGATCTGGACCTCGCTCGCCGCCCTCTCCGTGAACGGCGGCATCACCTTGGCGCTGGTGCGCGGCCGCGGCGATCTGAATTTACGCAGCATCCTGGTTCACAACTTTGGCGATGCCCTCTCCAATATCGCCATCATAGGCGGCGCCATTCTCATCCATACTACCGGCGCTCACTGGATCGATCCTCTGTTGGGTATCGCCATCGGCTTGCTGGTTTTGTGGTCTAG
>Ga0209526_10000382_pt1 | contig 28313 bp, 20 predicted proteins | sample JacPinW_OM2H0_M1_FD_188566 | JGI IMG/M metagenome (GOLD analysis project Ga0209526, IMG submission 188566) | Forest soil microbial communities from Algoma, Ontario, Canada - Jack Pine, Ontario site 1_JW_OM2H0_M1 (SPAdes) (version 2) | ecosystem: Environmental > Terrestrial > Soil > Boreal... | reverse complement strand
CTTGATGGAATCAAACCCCCAGGTGCCGTAGCTCGGGGCATTTTGCGCAAGCAGCGCGGTCACAGGAAAGCAACAAAACGTTCCTAGAAGGAAGGATCGCAGTAGCTTTTTTGTAACCATGGATATGAGGTGATCTTCTGTTTAGCAGCTTTTTCGAGCTACACTAGCTGTTTTTAAGGGTATAAATGTTGGCTCTCAGCTATGAGAAATTCAGGTTTTTTGCCTTTAGGACGGTATTTAGAGAGATTATTGCGGAAAAGTTAGTTCGTAGGCGGTCTATCGACCGAAATGCCATAAACATTATAACTATTTTTAACCTGGAGCGGGAACGAAGCGGTTGGTACGCGAGAATTGGACCCCGCATGATCGCTAATTCGGCTCCTCCCAGGTATCGAAGTCCGAACTCAGAATTCGGCGATTACAGAACGAAAAATAGATTCTTGCGAGCCCCAAGCTCCAATACAGCTTTCTCGAAACTTAGCCGACCCTTAAAGTGAACCCATCTTTCATGGCGGCGAGGGGGGAAGCTGTGATCCAATTTCCTTGCTGGCGATAAATCCCGGCGGTTATAACAGTCGGAAATGGATGCCGATTGGCAGTTCATCTTCCGGCCAAAGTCGCGCTGTTTCGCTTCGAATCAGGCGGATGCTGGCGAGCCTCAGGTAGTCATTTTCTACCGGTGAGCGCGGAACCTTTTGCTGTTTTCGATGCATCCAACGATCCCTCGTCCCATTCATTACCGCGTTTGCGCATCTTTGTTTCCTCCCCTGGAGATGTCGATACTGAGCGTCAAATCACTGGCCGCGTAATTGAGCGGCTGAGAATCCGGTTCCAAGAGTATGGCCAGATTGAATCATACTTTTGGGAGTATGAACCAATGCGTCACCATGCAACTTTTCAGAATCAGATACCGCCCACGTCTGATTTTGACGTTGTTGTCTGCATTCTTTGGTCTCGTCTTGGTACGCCGCTGATCGGGCCGGACGGCAAACGCTACGCTTCAGGGACGGAATACGAGGTAGCTTCCGCGCGCGAATCCTGGAAGGCCACCGGCGGCCCGGAAACAATGATCTATTTGCACGATGCACCGGCTCAGATTCGTCAGTTTCCTGATTCTGAATTCCAAAAGATGGTAGACCAATTGAAGGCGTTGAAGCGCTTTGTTGCCGAATACTGCCAAGATCCTGAGACTGGGGAAATCAAGGGAGCGTTTACTAACTACCGGCACCTGGGCCAATTCGAAATGCTCTTAGACAAGCACCTTGAGAAACTGATCGAACAAAAACTGCCGAAGCGGTGGATTGACCGGCGAGCGCAAATCATTCTCCGGCCGCATTGGATAGGTGCGAGTCCTTTTCGGGGTTTGGCCGCGTTTGATTTCGAGCATGCGCCCATCTTTTTCGGGCGGACGAAAGCGGTCGGAGATGTCCTAGCTCAATTGCGGCGGCGAATGGGAGAGGTGGAAGACGCCAGAGCGGCCAGGATTGAGATAACGGCTGCGGCTTTTGTGCTGATCTCGGCGATGAGCGGCGTGGGAAAATCGTCCCTCGTGCGGGCGGGTATTTTGCCACTGCTGGTGGAGACGGGGAACGGAATTGCGGTCTGGCGCCGCGCCACCATGCGACCGAGCGAGTCTGCTGGTGATCTCTTCGATGGTCTCGCTTACGCGCTCTGTGACGCGGAAGCGTTGCCCAAACTAGTCAGCGGCGAAACGACCGTTGCAATGATCGCTAATTTCCTTCGTCGGAATCCGACAGGGATTGAATTCGGGCTGAGTAGCGCATTGGACCGAGCTAGTGCCGAGCTCAAGCGCCAGGATGAGCTCGATTTGCAAGCGCAGGAACAGAGTCTTCGTTACCATGGCCGGATTGCCGATGCCGACGCGGCAATCCAGAAAATCGCCGAGCTTCGCCAGGCCACGTTCCCGAGTCGTCTGGTTTTGGCGATCGATCAGCTGGAAGAACTATTCACGCTCGAATCTATCACTCCGGAAGCGCGCGCGAATTTCATTGTGGCAATTGCCATCTTGGCCAGAAGTGGTCGTGTCGCAGTGTTAGCAACCTTGCGAAGCGACTTCTTTGAAAAGTCCGCGGAGGTTCCTTTGCTTGCGGAGCTAAGCAAGGGAGACGGGCTGTATCATTTGCTTCCGCCTAATCCGTTGGAGATCGGGCAGATGATTCGCGAGCCGGCGGTCGCGGCTGGTTTGCAGTTCGAGATCCATCCCGAAACCAAACAATTCCTGGACGAACGGCTGGGTGATGCTGCCACTCGTAATCCGGAGGCGCTGCCGCTCTTGCAATTTTGCTTGGAAGCTTTGTACCAAGCTCAGGCGAAACGGGGCGACGGATTGCTCATTCATGTGGATTACGATGCGATCGGCGGAGTGGAAGGCGCCCTTGCCAATCGCGCGGAGGAAACCTTTGGCCGTTTGCAGCCGGTCGAACAGGACGAGTTCGACCGGGTCATGCGAGCGGTGACAACGGCGGACGATAACGAAACATTCACTCGTCGCTGGGCCGATCGAGACGAGCTTGGCCGGGTCCCGGCGACGAAAGCTTTCATGGATGCGTTTTTGGCGCCCGCAGCGCGCTTGTTTGTGGTCGATCGGAATTTGGCGGGTCGCGTCGTAGTGAGTGTTACCCATGAAGCACTGCTCACACGGTGGGAGCGCTTGCATCAATGGTTGCTGACCAATTTGGAAAATTTGCGTACACGGGCCCAAGTAAGCGCCGATGCCCTCCGCTGGCGGGAGAGTGGGCGCAACGAGATTATCTTTATGCCGGCGCATTGCCGCTGGCGAAAGCCCAGGACTTGGCGGAGCGCGACTTTCTCGACGACGCCGAGCGGGAATTTGTTGCCGCTTCGGTGGGAGTCGTTCGATCCGCTTCGGAAAAGAAGCGGCGTGATTTGCAACGAATGATCGCCGGAGTAAGCGTAGTTGCCGTTGTTGCGCTGGCGCTCGCCATCACAAGTTTCGTGCAATACTCGCGGGCTCAATCGGCCAGGAGAGAGGCGAATCAAGCCGCCCAACGGGCTAAGCTCGCGCGCTCGGAAGCTGAAAAATTGATTAACTTTCTCGTGGGAGACCTCCATGACAAACTGAAGCCGATCGGGAAGCTCGATCTGTTGGCCGAAATCAGTAATCGGGTCCGCGCATATTATCAAAACTTTGCCGACCGAGAAAGAAGCCCGGAGGCGCTCAAGCAGTAGAGCACCGCATTAATAAATCAGGGTGATGTGTTCACCGATCAAGGCGACCTGGACGCTGCGCTGAAATGTTATCAAGAGTCACTCTCGATCAGGCAAAATCTGTTTCAGCAAAACTCCCAAAGCACGGAATCGCAACGAGATGTTAGCACGGCCCTCTCTAAAATCGCAGGGAACCGGCATGCGCGGGGCAACTTTGCGAATGAACTGACCAATTACGAGCAATCGTTAGCAATCCGCAGAGGAGTCGTAAAAACTAAGCCCGAGAATCAAGATTTTCGCCATGATCTTTCAACCGCGCTGAGGGACGTAGGGAAAGCGGCCCATAATATGGGCGATGAAGCCAAGGCGCTGCAGAACTTACTTGCGGGAAGCGATTACCGTTGACCGATCGATCATCGACGCGGAGAGCGCGCCGGCCGCTTGGCAGAATGACTTGTCCTATGCGCTGCTTCTCGCTGGAGACGTTTTAACGGAACTAAACAATTCGTCCGAGGCGCTGCAAGATTATAAGGATTCACTTGCCATTCGCGAGAGGCTAGCGAAGGCGCAACCTGACAACTCAGATCGCCAAAGAGATTTGGCGGTAAGCTTGGAGAAAGTTGGCTATGCGCTGGTTGATGAAGAAGATGAAACGACGGCGTTGGAGAAACAACGGGCAGCTCTCGCTATCCGAGAGAGCCTAGTGGGTCGGGATCCCAAAAATGCTGATTGGCAACAGGGATTGGCAGCGAGTTATCAAAATATTGGGAGAATTCTAGCCGACCAAGGTGATCTCACGGCCGCACTGGCTAGCTATCAGAGTTGTACACGAATTCGAGAAAAATTGGCGGCAGATGATCCGTCGAATGGTCTGACTCGACGCTATCTCGCCATCGCGGATGAGGAGATTGGAGATATTTTGTTGCTCAAGGGCGACACGGTTGGCGGGCTGGAAAAGCTTCGATTGGCAGTGGCTCGCTTTCGCACGCTGGCAACCAAAAACCCGGAGAATCTCCTTCTAAGGGGCGATCTGGGTGGTGCACTAAAGGAACTGGGGGATGCTGAGAGACTCAATAACGAATTTGAGTCTGGCTTGATCAATCTGAACGAAGCACTCTCCATTTTTGGACCGCTGACCAAGAAGGATCCCAATAACTTGTTTTGGCAATATCTGACCGCACTTACCCAGCGGAATCTAGGAGTTCTCACTGCGTCCCAGAAGCGTTGGGCCGAAGCCACCAGACTGGAAGAAGTCGCCGAGGAGACGCTCCTTAACCTTCTCACGGCAAGATCCCTCCTCGGTTTCCTTTATCCAGGACCTGGCTATCTGTGATATTCGAATCGGCCAAGCTGCGGAAGCGAGCGGGGATGAAGAAAAAGCGATTGGACGATTCAGGGCAGCGTCCAATCTACTTGAACCCCTGGCGAACAAAAAGTCGCCGCGGCGGGAATGGATCGGCCAGTTTGCTCGCGCTGCCTATCTGTTAGGCGTGACTTTACATTCCCCGGCGGAGAGCCAGATCGTCCCGCAGAAGGGTCGCGACGCATTGCTTACACTGGAACAAAAGAATTTCCTCAGTGCGGTCGACAAAACGACGCTGACCGATATTCAGAACCCCCTTAATAGAAATAAAGGGCAAGGCGCGCAGAATTAAATTCGCGCGCCTTTTTGTTAGCACCTACTCTAACCGGGCAGATATCACTGTTTCGGACTCACATTGCCGGCTGGGTGCGAGCTCGACATCGCTTTCGGCATACCGGCCGAGGACTTCTTCGGTTTGTGCTTTTTCGACTTACTCTTCGAACTAGCCGAAGACTTCGGCGAAGGACTCGAATCGGCTGCTTGGATTGCAGCGCTGCAGCTAAAGGCAATAACCAACAGAAGAATCAACTTTTTCATGAGTAGACTGCAGGGGAGGCTAATCAGCTCTTTAGGGAAGGGCAATCCCTTAGACGCAAAAGGCGCGTCGACTTCAATTCACGCGCCTTTTGCCGCGCTCGGAACGATAAGACCGAGCGCTCCATAGGTTATTTCTTAGCCCATTTGAACCGGATTAGCGGTGCAGTATTACTTCCCTACCGGCTCTTTGCCCGTCACTGGGGGCGGCGCCGGTTTCGTTTCGGAGCAACAGCCCGCGAAACTGAGGCTGATCAAAGCCGAGCAGAGTAACGCGATTATCGCTAAATTACGTGTCTTTAATCCTTTTTTTCTACTTTCCTGATTCATCATCGTCTTTCGTTTTTCGTTGTTACTTTGTTAGTACCTACCTGGTTGCCATTGGCGAGAGGGGGGAGACTCTATAGGTTGGTCAGGGCCTTTTTACTTCGTTCTGATTCTAGCCCGGCATGGCCTCAATACTTTGGATTTGGGCTTGTTCTGCCGCCAACTGGAGGATGCTGGCTTGCCATCGCTTTGGGCATTCCCTTTTTCGGCTTGTGCTTTTCCATTCTACTCCTTGCAGCGGCCGACATGGCAGCAAATGGCGATGGGCTAGGATGGCTGCCTGGCTAACAGCGGTAAAGCCGCAGACAGTAACCACTAGAATAAAGATCTCGTTCATGGACGTAGGTTGCTGGTGAGGCTAATAAACTCTCGGGGGAAACGCAATACCAACTCGTGGAGGGTTCTTCCAGCCAAAAAAAGAGCCGAAAAATGCAAGAGCGCCCCCTTTTGGGGACGCTCCTCATTTACTTCAGCTTCGGTCACTCTTTACTTCGAAGCCACATCGGCTTTCTTCAATAGCAGGGAACGGTGGCGGCGCAGGTCGAGTCCGCTGCGGACAGCCGGATATGGCTTATCGCCGTGCAGACCTTCCCAGACGATTCGATTAAACTTGTCCGGATTGACATTATCCTCACGTGTAAAATCGAGGTCCTTGGTCTTTTCCGCCCAGTAAACCGCGTCATGGGTCGGCTTCGGAATCGTCTTATTCTTTGCGAACCGTGGCGGCAATGGCAGTTGAGTGTTGTACAGGTATATCGACGGCACGGCGTCGAAAGTCCATTGCCGTTGGTTGAGGTCGAAGACTTTGGTCATCGGCTTTTCTGAAGCTGTAAGCACGTCCACATGGTCGACGTTGAGGATATCTTCAATCGTTCTAAGCATGTTGACGGTGGTGTACTTCTCCGATATCACGGCACCGTGCTTGACATACGGTCCAACGACATAACCGGTCGACCGATGCGAATCGACGTGGTCTGCACCGTCCTGGGAGTCATCTTCCAGAATGAAGATCAATGTATCGGATTTATAGGGGCTCTTCGCCACTTTTTCGATCAACTTTGCTACTGCATAATCATTGTCAGCTTGCTGGATCTCCGGAGTGTTCACGCCGTCAAGCGCTGAACTGAATGACCCCATGTGATCTTCCATCAGGCGGACCATCGAGAGTGCCGGGAGATTGCCTTTTTTGACGTAATTATCAAATTCACGCTCCCATTCTTTCTCGCGCCAGAAATCTGGGAAGGCGGTATCGAAGCTGCGAAAGTAGAGGTCGGTGGTGTCGCGCAGAGCAACCCGAGACGGGAACCCGACTTGGATATGATCGTGGTACGGATCCCGATCACGCGGTGTTGCTTGGCCGTTTGGCAAGAAATACTCGGTTTGATCGCAATGATAGCCGTAGTTGCGGAACGTCTTACCCGCCCGGGTGACGGCGTCCCAGATATAGCCTTGCTGCACATCATCGTCGCTGGGACCATCGAGCGCTCCGACGTCGGCAGTACCGGGCAGGATATCCGGATCACTCGGGCTGATCGGATTGATTTTCTGCCGTTGTTGGACAGTGGCAAAACCGACATTGATGTCGCGGTTCTGGCCTTCCGAATCATAAGCCACACCTCGACTGGAGTAATTCTGCGGGATTCCAATTGTTGTCAGATTGTTCTCACGTCCGCCGAAGCTCCAGACGTGGCCGTCACCACTGACGTCGGCCGTGTTATAAAAGTTGTCCAGATCGACAAATTGCTGCGCGATCGCATGGTAGTTTGGGGTAATCGCTTGCCCGAAATCCACCAACGTAGGATCGCCATTACCCCGGTCCAAGTCACCGAGCACCTGGTCGTACGTCCGGTTTTCCTTAACCAAGTAAATCACGTGTTTGATTCGATGCTGCAGCTCCTTAATCAAATTCGCGTCTGCCCCGTCCAGTTTAGCAGTGAACCCATTGTTTTTTGCAACTTGCTTGGTGAGGCCATTAAGCTCCTGCTGGCTCGGCACTGGGAAGCTCTGCAGATAGGATTTCTGTAGCTCTTCGACATATTGGTTGGGATCCTTCTGGTTGAAGTAGGTCAAACCCGGATTCGGGCCAGTTACCCCTTTGCCGTCGGCAACATAAGCATACTTTCCATCGTTGCTCAGTGTTACGGCGTTCGGTTGGAAGCCGGCCGGAATTAAGCCAATCACTTCCGGATGAAAAGGGATGCCTTTGATGACCGAAACCGCGTTGGTTCCGCCCAGGGTAACATAGAGGGTGCTGCCGTCCGGTGATAACGCGGCACTGTTAGGAGCGCTTCCACGGTAGGTCAGGACCTTGTCGAATCTGAGCTCATCCGGCGCACTCGCGATAACGCTCTGGAACAATTCATCGTTACTTGTAGTGATGATGTCGACCAGATCGCTGTTGTCCTCGGTGACGTAGAGATAGCGCTGTGTCTTGTCCAGGATCGTCTTAAGCGGGTTGCCGGCAACTTCAATGCGAGTGACGATTTTTGGGGCCGCAATCGTAGTGAAATCGACAACGACAATCTCGCGATCGCGCGCGCTAGAGACATAGGCGGTATTGTTTCCTTTCACTGTAACCCAGAACGGATATTCCCCGCCGGGTTTGCCTGAGTCCGCCGAATTATTCTTACCCGGGCGAAGATCGAGCTCTTTCACCACGCTGCGGCTTTGCACGTCGATAAACGAAATCGATTCATTATTGTAATTGGCAACGACTAACGTTTTGCCGTCTTGCGTAAGGTCGATCCCGCCGGCAACGCCCGGCAAATCACCGGGAAAGAGCGCGACACCAGAGCTATGACCGAGTTTGATCGGGGTACCCGACTCAGCCCATTGACCGTTTTGAATGCTAAATGTGTGGATGTTGTCGTCGCCACCGCCTGCGGCGTAGAAGGTCTGCCCAGTCGGATCAAACGTGATTCCGACAAAAGCGTTCGGGACCTGGAGGACCTGTTTCTTGACCGGTTTGCCTCCGCTGATGTCGAAGACAAAGATATATTCGTTGTTGAACGACTTACCTTTGGTGTCGGTCAGGTTGTTGTGACCGCCGGTCAACACGAGCAAGATTTTTCCGTCCGGACTCTTGGCTGTGCTGAGAGCGCCTCCCGCGATGAAGTTTGGAAATTCTGGAAGCTCAGGATTTAGAGCTTCATAGGTGGATTGGGGGGCAGCTGTGGGAGTAATCGTCAATCCCGAAGGTAAGAAAATACCTTGGCTGGCGATCGCCGGCGAGAGGGCCGCCAGCGAAGAGAGAGCAACCGCGCTGGACCAAGCCAAGCGGAGCAGGGGTTTCTTTTTGGGCATGAACATATGAATTCTTCCATGATGGCGAAACGCGTGCCTTTCGAGCGGTTAACTCCAACGCCAAACTTAGAGCGATTGAGTAGCTCAAAAGGCAGAGCGGCCGCCTTCCTAACCAAATCCATGGGGTGGAAGAATTCCGGCTGGTTATTGTAAATTTTCAGTAACATTCGAACGAGACTATGGCAGGATTGTCATTTTTTGGTTTGGACGGAACCCAAACAACCACAGAATGTTTATTTATAGCAACACAGAATGAAGAAGTTGTGAGTATCTTTCAGCGCAAGAAAATGTACTTCTGAGCGGCTAGGTTGAGCTACGGCGGTTAAAGCCGGATGCGCCGCTGGAAGGTGTGCTGGTTGCGGCGCCCGGGCACAATCCAGAATTTTCCGAGGAATCCACCCGACTGTTATTGAGTCATGGACCGTTCCCGGGAGGCGCAAGCACCTCCCCTCGGGCGTCAGCGAGTTGTTTTCCAAGGCTCAGATTCGGTTCATTCGACTGAACGGGAAACCGAAGAATAACCGTCGTACCTTTTTCGAGTTCGCTGGTGACTTCGACGGTTCCGTGATGCAGGCTCATAATGCTTTTGACAATCGATAAGCCCAGGCCCACGCCGTTGCGCGAATTTTGTCCGCGATAGAATCGGTCAAATAGCTTGGGCAGATCGCTTGGCGCCACGCCACTACCGTCGTCTTTCACTGCAACGATTACCTCGGCCGGCTCGCTTCTCGCTTCGATCATGACCGTACCCCCGGGTGACACATGGCGTAGTGCGTTAGAAAGGAGATTGCTAATAACCCTACGAAAGAGTGGCTCGTCCCCGCGAACCCTGACTTTACCTGTGCTTGCAAGTTCGATCTGCGATTCTTTCGCTAGCGGTTCATAAAATTCCATTACCGCGGATATCGACTCATCCGCGGCGAAATTTGATTGATGAATTTCGATGTTCGCTGTCTCAGCTCTTGCCAGAAAAAGCAGACTATCGATGAGGTGAGAGAGGCGCTGATATTCTTCCAGACTGGATGCGAGAACCTCTCGATATTGTTGGGCCGTCAAGGAGCGTCCGAGAGCCACCTCCGTTCCACCCATTAGGTTACTTATCGGCGTGCGGAGCTCATGCGCAATGTTAGAGGAGAATCGAGATAGGCGTTCAAACGAGTCTTCCAATCGTTCGAGCATTCGATCAAACTCGGCCGCTAGAGTTGCTAGTTCACGGGGCCAAATCTGTGTACTAATCCGCTCGCTTAAAGCACTCGCGGTAATCGCCTGGGCAGCTGAAGTAATCTCTCTGATTGGCCGAACACCACGATGTGCGATCCAGGTGCTCAGCAATGCCGAGATCGCGGCGGCCAGAGCTAAAGCGATGAACAGTTTTCCTTTATAATCAGCGAGGAGCCTCTGTTCATTCGAAACATCGAGCGCGATTTCGTAACGGTATTTCTCGTTTGGTGGTGCTCCGTTTACGTCCGCTGCAGTTAAGAGAAGTGTATCGCCTTGCGAGGTTTGGAATTCGGTAATTTTGCCAATCGATTGGTCCAAGGATCCCGCTGGTGGAAAAACGGCATTGGAGGGCAGCAGGGAGCGAAAACCGGGTGATTCGACAATTGTTCTTCCGCGGAGGATCAGACGGGCATAGTACACGGCTTGCCGGCGCGCCGCGCTTTCCCATTCGATTTCTTCCTCCAGGGCATTGCGATCCTCTGGGCGTTCTCGCAGGATCTGGCGAAGCACCGCGATCTTGTCGGCCAAAGTGCTTTGCTCTTCCGAGCGCAAGCTCTGGACGAGGGTCCAATATAAGAAGAACCCGGCGGCGCAGAGTACAACCGTCGACAAAACGGTATACAGCAGTGCCAGTCGAGCGACGATTGACCAAGATCGATAAGATTCAGCGCTGCTCGAGGACATAACCCGCACCGTATACCGAGTGAATCAAAGGCTTAGGAAAGGGATAATCGACCTTCCGACGCAGCCGGCGAATCGCGACGTCGACAATATTTGAATCTCCCTCGCCATCCATGTTCCAAATCTTTTTAGCAATGAATTTGCGGCCAAGGATTTCACCTGTGTTGCGAGCTAAAAGTACCAGGAGCGCGAATTCCTTTTGGGTGAGTTCCAACTGCTTGGGCCCACGAGTGACGAGATGTGTCACCAAGTTAATTTCAAGTTCCGCGACTCTGATGTTGGTCGGCAGCCGATCCGGGCCGCGTCGCAGAACCGAGCGGACGCGGGCAAGCAGCTCAGAGAAGGCGAAAGGCTTAACCAGATAATCATCAGCACCGAGATCGAGTCCTTTGATTCGATCGCTTACTTCATCCCGAGCGGTCAAAAAGATCACAGCTGGCTGGCGACCTTCGACTCGAACCCCGCGGAGGACTGTCCAACCATCCAGACTTGGAAGCATGACATCGAGCAGCAAGAGATCGTAGTCATTTTTGAGCGCCAGCCGCAAACCATCTGAGCCATCCTTGGCTACATCAACCGACCAGCCGTGATCCTGCAATCCGTCACGCAGGAAAGCCGCGGTTTTCGCTTCGTCCTCAACAACAAGCGCTCGCTTTGGCTGCTCGAACACAGCAGCGCATAGCTTAGGGTTTAGCCAAACGCAACGGACCAGCAATCAATTTTTTCGTGTAGAATCTGTCTACGGCTATCGACGCTGGTTTGCGTGTCCCGTATTCCTTAATCTGTATTCTGTGTTCCGCATTCGGTATCCCGCATTCTACCGCTCACCCCAGATACTCCTCCAACGTCGCCGGTGTTCCCTTGTCGTAGAAACTCGCCAGTGCTTCCTCAAGCTGCTTCACGAATCGTTGATTCCTAGCGAGCTCCTCGCTGAATAGCTGCCGCATCGCCAATAGTCGCCCAGGGTCTTTGCCGGCCGCGTTGGCCGCCTCCCGAAGTTGATCCAACATCGGATCATTCATCGGCATCGGTTTTCCGGCGTCGTCTTTTCCGGAGAGGTAGCGGAACCAGCTCGCAACGGTTAGAGTGAGTAACTTGATCGGACCACCCCGTTGAAGTTGATCAATTATCGACGGCAAAACGAATTTCGGGATCCGAGCCGATCCTTCCGTGCCGAGACGGCCCAACTGGTCTCGGATTGCCGGATTGGCGAATCGTTCGATCAGCGTGTTTTTATACTCACCAAGATCGATTCCCGGGACTTCCGGCAATATCGGAGTCACTTCGATATCCATCATGTTGCGCATGAGCTTGGTGATTCGCTGATCAGCCATCGCTTCATGGGCGAACTCATAACCCTGCAGCATGCCAACATAACAAATCGCCTGATGACTCGCGTTCAACAGGCGGAGTTTCATCTTTTCGTAGGGGAGAACGTCGGATGTGAACTGTGCGCCAACCCGCTCCCAAGATGGGCGTCCATGCACGAAATGATCCTCGATCACCCATTGGTGAAACGACTCGGTCATTACTGGCCATCCATCTTCAATTCCAAACTGTTCTCGGACTAGTGCGCGATGGTCGTCAGTAGTAGCCGGAGTGATGCGGTCTACCATGCTATTCGGAAATGTCCCGTTCTGCTCGAGCCAATTTCTCAGCTTCGGATCACGCAACTCGACGAAAGCGAGCAGCATCTTCTTCGCTATCTCCCCATTGCCCTGCAAGTTGTCACACGACATGATCGTAAACGGCACGAGTCCCCGATCCCGGCGTCGCTCAAGTGCTTCCGCGAGGTAACCGAAGGCGCATTTGGGTTGGTGCGGATCGGCCAGGTCACGCTGAATGTCAGGGTTTTCTGCATCAAATTCGCCTGTACCTTGATGCACATAATAGCCACCCTCCGTGATCGTGAGGGAGACAATCGCGGTATCCGGGGACGCCAGCTTTTCTAGAACCGCGTTTGGGTCGCTCGGCGCATGCAAAAAGTTTTGAATTGACCCAATGACCCGAGCTTTGTCGCCTGACGCGCTTCGTTCGACGACCGTATACAGGTAATCTTGCGAGCGAAGAACTTCGCCGATCCGCGAGTCGGCGGGAAGCAGTCCAATCCCGCACAGCCCCCACTCGGACGGCCCGTTCTGCTGGAATAAATCGTCATTATAAACGCCTTGATGGGCGCGATGAAATCCGCCGACTCCGATGTGCGCTATTCTTTGGCCAACCCGGCGACGGTCATAGGTCGGAACGCGAACGTTTGCTGGTAAAGAGCTAAGACTGGCATTGGAAAGTTTTATCGGCATAGGGAAATTGGGGGGTGTTACAGGTTACGGGTTAGCAATGTAGCGGCGTATCGCCAAACACGCGTGTCGGCATAAGCCGCCGAAGACGCGTTTCACGATAGCCTAGGGGGAAGCCCTAGGAAATCGAATTCCCCCAAATGGTCATGCACTGAAAGTGTGTTTCAGCCGGACCGGATTGTGCACCGGATCGGAACATCTCGCCAGTTGATTGCTGTCGGGCGTTTTCAGCGCTAATCGCCTGTTTTCCGGAGTTTCAGGCGCCGGGGCGGAGCCGGATACTCTGTCAGGTCAAATACCCCAGCCACTCCTCCTGCGCGACTAACAGCTCGTCCACCATTTGATGAATTTGCGGGAGGGTACAAACCGCTGCGGTCAATGGATCGAGCGCAACGGCATGATAAATCGCGTCTTTATTCCGCTTAACCGCTGCCTCCACGATCATTTCCTGCACATTAATGTTTGTTCGATTGAGCGCGGCGAGCTGCGGAGGGAGAGGGCCGAAACGCGTTGGCTGCACACCGTTTCGATCGACCAGACAGGGCACTTCCACACAGCAACCGCTTGGCAAGTTGTCAATGAGCTCGTGGTTTGGGACATTCCCATTGATCCGAATCGGTCGATTCGTCTCCATTGCCTCAATGATAGAGGAGCCGTATTCATGGGTCCGGTCCGTTCGGACGGGGTCCACCATGATCTGTTTGAACTCCTGACGAAAACTCTCGAGTCGTTCATAACTGTGCTGCAGGTACCCGCCCGTCCGGCCAAATTGAAACCAATAATTCACCTTGTCGGTGAAACGAGGCACCAGGTCTTTTTCCACCATCTGAGCGTTTTTTCGAAAATAGGGCACGTACTCGCTGGCGTGGCCGCTCGATTCCGTTACGAAATAGCCAAAATGTTTCATCAAATCGATTCGTACCGGCTCTTGGCCATAGACTTCTTCTCGATCGATGATCTCGCGCAGACGAGGATAAAGATCTTCGGCGCCGCGACGAAATTCCAGGAAGAAAGCCTGATGGTTAATACCTCCGCAGCGGAAATTCACCTGCTCGTACGGCACCTCTAACCACTTGGCTAGCATCTCGCTGGTGCCCTGGACGCTATGGCATAGGCCGACATGCGGGCGACCAATTGCTGCCTCAACTGCCCAACAGTTCGCGGCCATCGGGTTCACATAGTTCAGCAAGAGCGCGTTTGGCGCGTGCTGGTCTAACTCGTGGCAGAGATCGATTAGCACGGGAATGGTGCGTAATGCTCGGAAGACGCCACCTGGTCCGAGCGTGTCCCCTACACATTGTTCGACCCCATATTTCTTGGGAATTTCGATGTCTTGGGCATACGCGGCCAATCCTCCTTGCTGAAAGGTAGTGATGACATAATCGGCGTTGCCAACCGATTCGGCCCGATTCGTTGATGCAGTAATCCGGGCGGTTAGCTTGCGTTCGTCGGCTATTTTTTGCACGATCCGCCGAGACTCTTCCAATCGCTGTGGATCGATATCCATCAGTGAGATCTCACTGTCCTGCAGGCAAGGAGCCAGTAAAATGTCGCTGCACAAATTGCGGGTAAAGACGAGGCTGCCCGCACCAATCAAAGCTATCTTAGGCATAATAGTCGTTTCGAGAAATAATGGTTCATATTTGGAGTTAATTTTTTACTGCTCCGGCGGTAAGTCCGGCCACTAATCGTCGCTGAACGAGGCTAAAAAACAGAATGGTGGGCAGAATCGCCACAACCGTTCCGGCCGTGATCATCCCCCACTTCACCTGCAGACTGTTCATGAAAGACTGGAGGGCGATCGGAAGAGTCTGCGTGCTCTCGCTTTGCGACAAGATGGATACAAAGAGGTAATCCCCCCACGAGACGACGAAGGCAAAAAAACCAGCCACCACTAGTCCCGGCAACGCAGTGGGATAAATGATACGGAACAAAACGCCGAGCCGGCTACATCCGTCAATCAATGCTGCTTGATCCAATTCTCTGGGAATTGCGTTGAAGTACCCAGTCAGCATCCAAATGGCGAATGGCAGAGTGATGGAAGTGTGAGTTAAGATGAGCCCGATATGAGTATCGACCAGCCCCAGATTGGACATCAGCACATAGAACGGGATCAAAATCAGAACGTAGGGAAAGAATTGCGGGAGTAGGGTTGACATCATCAACAGATTCTTCCCACGAAGTGTAAACCGGCTCAGGGCGTAGGCGCCGAGACTGGCAAACATCACGACGAGAAGCATCACCGAGGTCGCTATTACCACCGAATTAACCAAAAAGGTGAAGACATTATTGATCGCGAAGACCTCGACATAGTTGGTGAGGGTTAATTCGGATAGAGCTGGAACGAGTTTGCCCGTTTGAATCGAATCGTTGCTCCGAAAACTCGAGACAATTAGCCAACCAATGGGCAGAAGGAGAATCGCAAAGGTGATGAGCAATCCCGTGTAGGTGAGCAACAGTTCGAGCGAACGGCGTTTCATTTCTCCGCGAAACCTCCGATTAATTTTCGCGACAAAATGACCAGAAGCACGAGTATCACGAGCATGATGACGCCGCCAGCGCTGGCGTATCCCAGCATATAACCACTCCAAGCCTGCTTGTAGATGTAGGTGGCCAGCACTTCGGTAGCGTCCACCGGTCCGCCGCCGGTCGATAGATAGACGAAATCGAAATTGTTCAAAGTGAAAGTGACGTGGAGCACGACCATCACCAGTATGATGTAGCGTAGATTCGGTAACGTGATATGCCAGAATCTCTTCCAGGAGGACGCTCCATCGATGGTCGCGGCTTCGTAGAGGTCTTGCGGGATCGCCTGCATCGCAGCCATAAAAGCGATGCCGTAAAATGGAACATTGCGCCACAGATGCATCACTAGGATCAGCAGGAATGCGAAAGCGGGGTCACCAAACCAGTTGCGGGCAAGCGATCCGAGCCCAAGCGTTGCAAGTATAATGTTAATGAGCCCAATGTTTGGCAATGTGAGAAAGCGGAATATGACCACCGCGGTAATAATCGGCAGGACCCAAGTCACCATGGCAATGCTGCGAAACCAGTGAATGCCGGGAACCTTGCGGACCAACAGATGCGCCACTATTACCTCACTCCGGACAAATATCGTCATGTGATGGGTAGCGAACTGTCCGATCAGTTAAAGGGCAGCTCGTCACCAAATTGAACTTTTCGCCGGCCAAACCAACGATCGCCACATCAAAATGCGGAAATCAGTGTGAAGGTACCCAGAGGCATATTGGAAGCCGCTCGCATCGACGGAGCCGATGTGTGGAAAGAGCTTTGGTATTTGTTACGGCCAATGACAATGCCGGGGCTGGTCTCAACCGCTCTGCTCCTCATCATCTTTTCTTGGAACGAGGCGTTCTGGAGTATCAATCTCTCGAACGCCAATGCGCAGCCGTTGACCATGTGATTTTGGTGGCGGTAGGTAGGGCGCGTCTCTCCGAGACCGCAGGACCGAGGACGTAGCTATACCCTGTTCCGCCGAGAACCGTTGCGAGAGCCAAGAGCATTGGGCCTAACGGGGCGATGGATTGCCGGTGATCCTGCGGTCTCGGAGAGACGCGCCCTACCTGCGCACTCGACCGACCGCCACCAATGTTGACGCGCATTCTGGCAGCCGCCTGGCTTTCGCCGACCGAGCCTAATAATAATGCCAATGACCGTAGCGATAATAGCGGTACCGATACCTACCGCCGCGATAATGGTAATAGCCGTGGTACCGATATGGATAGCCGTAGTAGGGGCGTCCACCAATGTTGACGCGCACATACGTAGCGGCCTGCAGATCGGTGCTCCCTAAAAATCCGGCAACGAACAGCGCAACGGCAACGATGGGAGCGAAAGTTTTGGCCCGGCGGCGGAAAGAGACTGCCAAGGACCGCTCTGGCGGGGGTAACATGCGGACTTGATTATCGTTCATCTGTTTCAACGGGAGAGATTCGGTCCGTCCACCTGGATAGCAAAAGAAATGCCGGCCGACAAGAAGATCGGGAGCTGCGGAAAGCGGACGGTGTTCGGCCACTCGCTTTAGATAGGATCTCATTCCGGCCTTCGGTACGATGCTGGAACATCTGAACTTCTTGTCCTGCAATTCTAAAGCCACATTTCTAAAGAACCGAGAGGAGCGTCCGTATAGAGAAAGCAGATCTCTGATACGCCAAACATGCGAAAATTAGCCCAACCGAAGGTAGTTGTGGTCGGAGGGTATAACGCTGATCTGGTGATCACTTGTGAAACACTGCCGGTGGAAGGAGAAAGCATGGTGGGCGGCCCCCTGCAGATCTTTGGCGGCGGCCGAGGCGCTAATTGTGCCGTGGCTGCGGCGCGAGCTGGAGCCGAAGTTTCGTTTATCGGGGCGCACGGCCACGATGCTTTCGGCGGCATGGCGCAGGGTCAACTCAATCATGAAGGGATCGACATCACTGATTTTCGGGAGATTCCCTCCGTCAGTACGGGTGTTTCCTTGAGCATGGTGGAAGCGTCCACCGGGAGAAACTTTCTGGTGTGCGCCGAGTCCGCGAATATCCGTCTAACACCAGAAATGGTGCGGGCGTCGCGGAATATCCTGCATTCGGCCGATCTGGTTATCTCTGAGCTCGAAATTCCTCCCGATACCGTCTGGGAGGCGATGAAGATCTGCGAAGAGCGTGATATACCGTTCCTTCTCGATGTGTCACCAATCAAGCGGATCAAACAAATTCCGAAAAACAACGTGCTTGCAGTTGTCGCCGAGTCGGTGGAGGAAGCCATGATAATCACCGGTACATTTCGTGTTGCCGATGCGATTGTAGCTCTCCATCGAACCGGAGCTCGAAATGTAGTGTTAGTGGAACGCAGTCGTGAGATTATCTACTCGGACGGACAAACGGTCGGAACTTTAAAAGTGCCGATTAGGCGGGTTTTCGACCGCTGTGGAGCGACCGAGTGCCTGGAGACCTGGATCGGTTTGGCGCTTATTCGCAATATCAAATTATCAGAAGCCTGCCGGGAAGCGTCTTTCGCAATGGCGCACAGCCTCAGCCACATGGGAGGACACCAGGGAATGCCGTATCGTTCCGAGATCCAACAATCGTAGGAATTGAAGCACTCGGGAGAGCATCCCAAGGTCTGCCCGGGGCCTGTCCTTTTTGAACCGCATCCCAGCATGGTGCTGTTGCCAGAATTGGTAAGCAAGCAGCTGCGTCCGTTTAGGCGTTGAACAATCTCGACGTGTCCGCACCAGCCCCAATGGCAGGGCGAAAACCTCGGCGCTTTAGGTGGCCGTGCTCTAGTCGTCTCGTACGCTCATGCGCCGGGTTTGAGCCATTGGTGCCGGTCCGCGGTTTCCGAACCACCAATGCTCAGTTCTGCCAATTCTGAGATCCTGTACTCGCAAATCGAGATCGTCGGAATTCGAACATTTTTCATCAAGAGGTTGAGCCCGACAAATGGCTCAAACCTCGGCGCATGGGCATGCAAAACGAAAGGCCGCAACAACCCATTGCGCCGAGGTTCTCCCCCTACCATTATGAGTTATCTCTGCGCAATGACTTCGGCGCCGTCGCACTCTGTGACAAAAAAGTAACAATAATTCCACGGAATTTCGGACGTCATCTTCACTATTATCGTCCCTGTCGCCAGTCCTTTGTTCTGCATGGATGCGGAGAGTACAACCGCAATTCGATCAGCCGTTATCCCTGGCGACTTGGAGAAGGAAATGATTGCTCAGAAAAAGAACCCCCTCTTTTATAAGACGTTTTTTTATAAGACGTTTTTTGGCGCGGCGATTTTCGCTTCGCTGGCATCGTTTACGGTGGCGAGAGCTCTCGACGACGATGACTCTTCGTTCGTCTCGAGCGGACAAAAAATCACACCAACTGCTGCACCAAGTGCCAACTTCCAGCTGCTCAATCCTGGACTAACCGATTTTCCTAACTTCGTCGCCTCCGGAGCGCTAAGCAGCGTACTTAGTCCGGATCAGCACACTTTGCTGATTCTGATCAGCGGTCACAATCGCCTCGATAACGCTGCGAGCAAAGTAGTTCCGGCTGATTCGGAGCAATACATCTTCGTTTTCGATGTGAGTACAGGCAAGCCAGTCAAGAAACAGGTTATCAACGTTCCTAACACATTCGCAGGTATCGCCTTCAATCCCAATGGTAATAGCTTCTATGTTGGCGGAGGATCCGACGATAACATCCACATTTACGGAATCCAAGGAGACGGAACTTGGGCGGAAATCGGTACCCCGATTGCGCTGGGGCACACGACCGGCAACGGAATGCCGAATCCGTCGATGTTCGTGACCGGCGGGCTGGCCGTTACTGCAGACGGCACCAAGATCGTCATTGCCAATGTTTATAACGATTCCATTTCCATCGTCGATGTAGCTGGCCGAAGTGTCATCAAAGAAATCGACCTGCGACCTGGAGTTATCGATCCGGCGCAGAATGGAGTGCCGGGTGGAGAGTATCCATTTTGGGTAGCAATCAGAGACAACGACACGGCCTATGTTTCGAGCTTACGTGATCGCGAGATTGTCGTTGTCGATTTCAATAGTACTCCGGGTGTGATCAGCCGAATCAAGGCGAAGGGGAATCCGAACAAAATGATTTTGAACCGCGCGCAAAATCTCCTCTTCGCGGCAGAAGATAACAGTGACTTGGTAGAAGTGGTCAATACTCAGACCAACCAAGTCGTGCAGAGCTTTTCAACCACCGGACCACAGTGGATCTTGTGGAACGTGGGCCGGTATCACGGGAGCATTCCAAACAGTCTGGCGCTCTCTCCGGACGAAAGAGTTTTGTATGTGACCAACGGTGGAACTAATTCGGTTGCCGTGGTGCAACTTTCTGCTGCTCGGTCCGAAGTTGTTGGTCTATTGCCGACCGGGTTTTATCCGACCTCGGTGAATGTTAGTGCCGATGGCCGGACACTGTATGTGGTGAATGGAAAAAGCCCGACCGGCCCCAACCCAGGCTGGTACGCCGAGAATCACGCGAGCAATCAATATATCGAAGAGTTAGAGCAATCAGGATTGTTGAGTTTTCCCGTACCGGATTTCCTTACATCATTTCGGTTGACGCTGACGGTAGCAAACAATGATTCCTTTTTCGCGCTTCCGCAGATAAAGGACGAAATAGTAATTAGCCAGCTGCGCAGGCGAATTAAGCATGTCATCTATATTGTGAAGGAGAACCGGACGTATGATCAGATTCTGGGAGATCTTGATCGTGGCAATGGCGATCCGTCCCTCGCTCTGTTCGGCGAAGCAACCACACCCAATTTCCATCAGATCTCTCAACAATTTGTCGATCTCGACAATTTCTACTGCTCCGGTGATGTAAGCGCGAATGGTTGGCCTTGGAGCGTGGGAGCCAGGGAAACCGATTTCGGAATAAAAGCGGTGCCGCTGAATTACTCGAGTCGCGGCACCAGCTACGAGTACGAGGGTACCGACCGAAATGTGAACATCGGATTGCCCACGGTGCAGCAGCGACAAGCCGCCGATGGGTTGACTCCGTCTGATCCAAATTTATTGCCCGGCACTGCTGACGTCGGTGCCTTCGATGGCCCGGAAGGAACGCCGCCGGAGCAAGGCTATATTTGGGATGCCGTGGCCCGAGCTGGGCTTAGCTTACGCGAATATGGATTCTTCTGTGATCTGACCCGTTACTCAGCGGCTCCGCCCAATAACATTCCGTTGGAGCGCCATCCGTTCGCTGCGAAAATCCAAGTATCGTATCCAACCAAGCCGGTCCTGATCGCTAACAACGATATCTACTTCCGTGCTTATGATAATGCTTTCCCCGATTTCTGGCGGGAAGACGAGTGGGCTCGCGAGTTCGACGGTTACGTGGCAAATGGGAACCTTCCGCAAGTTGAGCTAGTGCGGTTCATGCACGATCATACCGGAAGTTTTGGCACTTCCATCGACGGGGTGAATACTGTCGAGCTCGACCATGCGGACAACGACTATGCGGTTGGACTCCTTGTCGATAAGGTGGCGCACAGCCCGTACAAGTATGACACGTTGATCTTCGTCCTCGAAGATGACGCCCAAGCGGGCGCCGATCATGTCGACGCTCATCGATCGACGGCTTATATAGTCGGACCTTACGTCAAACAAGGTCAAGTCGTATCGGAGCGTTACACCACCGTGAACATGCTCAGAACGATTGAGGACATTCTCGGCCTCGATCATCTGGATATTAACACGGCGACCCAGCGCCCAATGACCGAGGTATTCGATCTCAGCCAACGCGAATGGACTTATACTGCGACTGCCTCGGACTTCCTGAAGAGTACGCAATTGCCTATTCCGGCGAACGCGTTCGCTTCCACGGACAAAACGCCCAAGCCGTTGCACGATTCCGCTTATTGGGCGGAGAAAACCGCGGAATTTGATTTCAGTATCGAGGATAACCTCAAGGACGCGGAGAAATTCAATCGTATTACCTGGGAAGGCGTTATGGGTGACATTCCGTATCCGAGTAAGCGCAACGGAGCAGATCTCCGAAAAAACCGCGCCGAGCTACTGAGGAAGTACAAGCTAGCTCGCCTTCCGTTAGTTCTGGCGCAGGATCAGGCGAAAGACGCCGCCGAGCGATAGCGAGGTAGGCGTGTGAGCTGATCGAATTCGGTAGGGCTGAGCTCCTGCTCGGCCGTCTTTAGGCGGCCGAGCGTCCCTACCGGACTTGTTTCTCGTCCCTTCTCCTACTGTGCCGATTCTGGATTCCCTCTCTTTGCGATCCCTGCGTTCTTTTGCGGCTATTCTCCGCACCGATAGCGTCCATTTGCTATCTGCTATTTGCTATTTGCGATTCTTCACTGCCTCTCTTTTCGCTATTCTCTCGGCGTAATTTCATCCATCATTTTGCGGTTGATAAAACTGTGGATCGAATCGAGATCTGAGACCTCAATCTCTTTCTCCCGGAAGGAGTGAGCATCCGCCCAGCTGGGCCGCGCGGTCTGGCCCACTCGCGAGGTACTCGCGCGTTTGCTGAGAGATGAATCGGGCTTGATCGCCGAAAAAACGAAGCCCTTTCTCCGTGACTGCCTCGACCACGTCCTAGCTATTGTGGATCTCCTTGAGACCTACCGCGATATCACAAGCAGTTTCATGGATCTGTACGTCTCGAGTCTGAGCATGCGGACCAACGACATCATGCGCGTACTCACCATCATTTCTTCGATTTTCATTCCACTCACTTTTATCGTTGGATTGTACGGGATGAACTTTACCAACATGCCCGAACTGCACTGGCGCTTCGGTTATCCGAGTGTCATTCTCATCATGTTGGCCGTAGCCAGCGGCATGATCCTGTTCTTCAAGCGAAAGAACTGGTTGTGAACCACACAGAAGAATAGCCGCAAAGAAACGCAAAGAACGCAAAAGTAAAGAAGTTGGGCGTCGGAATTGCATGCGCTGTACATCAAGCCATTGCGATGGCTATTCCCATCGTCGGTACAAGGGCGAAACCCGACTCCGCCGAGCTACGTCGCGGCTAGCTCTATTGTTTTCTCAACCGCACAGCTGGGGGCGCGCCCAAGCGCAGCGACGGCGGCAGGCCGCTGCGATCGCGAGGCCAGGCCTGTTGAGCCAAACGATCGCGCGTCGCAAAAGCTCACAATCCGGCACTTAAGGGCGTCGTGCATTTAGAGGTTGCTTGCCCGGACTGTGTCGTCCTATCCACGATAGGTCACCCTCACGATTCAATCTCTGTCACCTTTTTTCTCTCTCTCTTTGCGATCCTTGCGTTCTTTTGCGGCTATTCCAAAACCTATTTCTCGGTCGTTAAGAAGCAGGATGGAAACTTTTCCCTTACGTTCTTGATATACCGCACCCGGCTAGGAAGGCTTCCGAAGCGCGCCGTGTCGCACGGTGCAAACTCTCGTTCTATACCGTCCAAGCGGGTTACCCAGTTCCGGAGAGCCGCCGACCAATCAGCATCGCTTGGATTGGGCGTTGCCAGAAGCTCCTGGATTTTCGCTATCGCAAATTCCTTCAGAAAGATGGTCTCCGGTGATAAGAATCGAAGACAAACGGCATATTCGCCGCTCAAATAAGAAGTATATTCGCTCGCAATGCGATCTTCCGAGGGAGAGTCCCCGTAGACTTTCGCTGCTCTCACATAGCGCGCGCTGAACTCCTCCTTCATCCGGGCTCCAAGACTGCCTACCGAATCCGGAAACAGGAAAAAATCGGCGGGATACATTTCGATTCCATCCACGACGTAAGCTGGTCGAGGGAGGAGACCTTCTCGGATTTCGGACCTGTATTCCGCGGGAGTCCCTGTACGGCCGAGACAGAGCTCTTCGAGGGTATAGAAGTTGTCCTGAATGTATGTTCGATCCTCATTGGCGAGGACCGGCAAAGGGCTGTGAGTGGCAATGAAATCGGTCATAGCAGAACCAGATACAGAAGTCAGAATCTAGAATCTAGGAGGCAGAAGGCAAGAGGCAGCAAAATGACGATGCGAAACGTTTCTCGTCAATCACGCACTACTTCAGCTTGTTCGCCCCTTCTTTTGTCCTCAAGCCTTGACAGGGGATGCGGCTTCCCTGTAGCAATCGTTTAAATCGATCAGCTCTCGCTCTCTTTTGAAAATTTCGCTAGCAATTTTCCATCGCTCACGGGGTCGCACGAGCAGATCACCAGATAACTAACTATGCCAGGCTTAAACGACTTTCTTTCGCGCATACAGACCGATCACGCGTTCTATTTGCAGTTTCGAAAGAACCCGCAGGAAGCATTGACGCCTTACGAATTAAGCTCGGAAGAGCGAGCCGCTCTGATGGACTCTGGATCACAACTGTCCGCCCGCCTGGGAGAGGTGGTCTTCACTTTGACCGGGACCAAGAATTTTGTGTCGCTTGGGTCAGCCGATTGGCAGTTCGATCCTGCGGCTGCACTCAGGCGGCCTGAAATTCAGGAGAGCATCGCTCAAATTCGGAACGTGACGACCAATGCGGATAGATTGACTCCAGTATTAGCGCTGATTGAACAGGTTGGATAATGAGCCCGACCTACCAGACTGAGGACTCTTTGCCATTTGATATAGCCATCGTGGGGCTGGGGATTGTTGGAATCCATCAGATCACCCGGGAGGTCGAAGAGACCATTCGCCGGTGCCGGCATACCTTTGTTATCGATTCGGGATTTGGTGTTGTCCCCTATCTTGAGGGTATCTGCCCTGAGGTGACGAGCCTCTTCTCCTTTTATGAGAAGGGCAAGCAGCGGCTGCCCACCTATCGCAGGATGGCCGCTGAAGTGATTAATGCGGCAATTACCTGCTCGCCGGTCTGTTTTGCCACCTACGGTCATCCGCTGGTCTATTGCTATCCGGCGGTGCTTATTCAAAGAGCTGCCAAACTCCTCGATCTCCAAGTGGAGACTTTTCCAGGCATCTCTTCGTTGGACACATTGTTCGTGGATCTCGGCATCGATGTCGCCGCCGACGGATTGCAAATGTACGAAGTCACCGATCTGCTTCTACGCCGCAGGCCAATCCAAAATGATGTCCCCTGCGTTCTTTGGCAGCTTATTGCGATTGGTGAGCCGAACTACCAGACGGATCGCATCTCGGCCGAACGGTTTTTGCCTCTGCAAGACTATTTGCTCGAATTCTATCCCCCCGAACATCCGATTATTCTAGTAACCTCAAAAACGTTTCCATTGCTTCAGTCGACGGTTAAAAAGTATCGGTTGGGGACGCTAGCGGCCGATCTGGAGCATGGTCCACAAGTGGGTAATCTTTACATCCCTGCTGTGCGCAGCCGGGAGGTTCGAGATCACAAGCTCCTGGAAAAGTTGACCGCCCGGATTTAACAAGTTGGGCGCGACTTCCCTCGCGGAGGTACCACAGCGTTCGCCGTAGCATTCAACCAATAAGCATCCCCCGCGCTAGGCAACATGGAATGCTTGCCATCGGGTAAGTCTTGTGATCGCTTGCCGATCGATCACTAGTGTGGCGCTAGCGCTGCCAACAATTTGTCGTAGCGCGGATCCTTACGGAGCGGGTCGAAATAAGGTTCGAGTTTGAGATGGTTGTAGAAAAGGCCGTACGGTACCTTCGATAAGATGTCCAACTGTTGAAAGGCGAGATCCGGATGGTCAGCCCACGCGTAAACGACAGCAAGATTCATCGCTACGAGGGGACCATCCACGGCATCTTTAGAGACGGGTAACAGCTCAACGGCGCGCTCGCCTTCGGAGATGGCATCGTCTTTGTGCCCGAGCAACGCATCGACTACGGCCAAGTTGCTGAGCAGGATAGCATTTGTCGGTGAAGTCTCGACTTTCTGATTCAATAGCCGCCTTGTCCCGGAACCAACTTGTTCATCGGGCACTTGTCCCTGGAGCCGAGCGAGCAAGATGGAGTAACAATCAGCCGGAGCCGCAATGTCTCCGTAACGAAATAGCAAACCGTCCTCGCCTCTCACCTTATCAAGTAACTGTCTCGCTTGCTGCCAATCGCGACGACCAAGCGCTAGATTGAGGCGTTCAGCAAGAACAAGCTTGTCATCCGGTGTGGATGCAGAGAGCGATTCGAGTTGCGGGAGGTACGCCGTATCGTCTCCCGTTTTTACGACGTTCACATAATATTCCTTCCTCGCCTTCGCCATAGGCGCGTCTGGAACCCGAGCGATCAGTTGATCCCAGGCCCGCTCAGCTAGCGGGAACTGTCGAGTATTCGAGAGCGTTTCCGCTAAATCTGAAAGCGGTAGAGGATCGTGTGGATCGAGCTTGATTGCTTCGTTGAAAGAGTGAATTGCGCTCTCAAATCTGCCTTGTCGGCGAGCTATTAGCGCTTCGAGATAGTCCGTTTCGGCATTATTTGGCAAGCCTCGACGAGCGATCGCTAGCTCCGCCCGCGCGCGTTCATAGTCACGCCGGCTTCGGTAGAGGTGATTAGCGTGGGCTAACCGAACCTCTGGAAGATCGGGTTGCAGACGCAACGCGTCGTTGATTGCTTGATCTCCCAGAGTGCGCTGCGCAGAGCTCGGATCCCAAACAAGGTCCAAAGCGTCATGGGTATAGGCCATCAAACAATATGCACTCGCAAAATTCGGGTCGAGTTCCACGGCTTTCTGGAGCAGACTCAGAGCATCGCGCATGGGCCTCTCCTGGTGTCCGCTCACAGCGGACTGCGCACTTGTAACTTTTTCTTTAGCCTTAAGATACATGTCGTATGCCTCTAAATTCTCGGTTGGTTTTTGTTCGATCCGCTTTTTTTCTTCTGGAGAGAGTGCAGCTGATAGTTTGCCCGCAATAGTTTGAGCAACCTCGCTCTGAATTGTAAAGATATCAGTGAGATCCCGGTCGTAGCTATCAGCCCAGACTGCGTTATCACTACGAGCGTCGACCAACTGAGCACTCACCCGAACGCGGTTTCCGTCCCGGCGCACCGTTCCTTCCAGTACGTTCGCGACACCCAACGCATAGGCAATCTGGCGCATATCACGCTTGGTGTCGGCCCGATACTGCATGACCGAGGTGCGGCTGATGACTTTGAGTTGGGCGATCTTGGCCAGGTTATTGAGAATTTCGTCCTGAACTCCGTCCGCGAAATAGCCATCATCCTTAGCCGCACTGATGCTCTCGAAGGGAAGGACGGCAACGCTCTTAGCCGAAATCTCGGCGAGCAAACCGTTGGCAATGGACTTTTGTTGTGCGGCCCGATCCGCTGCGATGTAGAACCACGCAGCTGTCAGGATTGCTGCGGCTGCGACGGCCAGGCCGCCTCCAACTAGCCAGTTGCGACGCTTCAGTGGGACAGCCAGGCCCGGGTAAGCAGTTGCTGACAGCGCGGCGGGATCCGGGTTGTTGATTGAGTCGCCGTTGGCCAACAGCTTTTTCACCCGTTCAGTTAACGAGTTGAGATGCTTTTCCAGCGGAGCTGAGACCGCATCTAACCAGTGTACTGTCTCCAGGAAATAGCTCAGGCTGGTCTGCGGCAGCGTATCTTCGATGCGAAAAGGAATGACCTGCAGTCCCAGTGAGAAAGCTTTAGCAACTTCCCGTCGAACATGGCCCGAACCGTTCGCGTTTTCGGAAAACACGAGAACGAATACTCGACAAGCGGTGATCCCTCGCATGATCCCTTCGGTCCAATCGGACCCGTATTCAATGTTCCGAGGGGCCATCCAGCACGGGATCTCGGCAGACTCCAGCTGATGGCAAATAGCATCTGCTATTTCCTTGTCCTTACTCGAATGGCTAATAAAGACCTGTGGCGTCATGGCGTGCCTCCAGTGCGCACGGCTCTATAGATAGATGGTTTGATCGACAATTGCTTGCAGAAAATTTATGGAGGATACGGGTGGGCCTCTCATTCGCGAGAGGGAGAAGGAGCGCGGAATACACAATACGGAAGACGGTACATGGGAGCAGATTACCCACGGGTAGGAGGGCGCGTCGCTTGCGACGCCCGGAATAACCCCACGAATTAAACACGCCTTGCGGACCTCTAGGCCCGATTCCTCGGGTGCCCGTTGGGTGATCGGCGGGCGTCGCAAGCGACGCACACTCCGACGTTAGGGATAGGTCGGAAGACGGTCGGGAAGGGCTGTTAGCTAAAAAAGCCCCTGGCCATGGTCAAGAGCGTTGACTCCGGTTGATCCGTTCTCGGCGGTACCGGCGGTGTCGGCGCTCCCGGCGTTCCTTCGCTAATTCGTGGCTCCAGCCGTCAATCCCCCACGCCAATATTTCCCAAGGAGGATAAACGCCGCGATGAGCGGCAAAACGCTGATGAGCGAGCCCAGCGCAATCAGGTGATAGGATGGTTTTCCGCCGCCGGCGGCGTTGATGACGCTGTTCCAAATGTTCAAGCCTAGCGTTAACGGGTATAGATCGTCGTTGCTGAGGACGATCAAAGGCAGAAAGAAGTTGTTCCAGGCACCGACAAAACTGAGCAACGCCACTGTGACCAAGCCGGACTGCATGAGGGGCATTCCGAGATACCAAAAGATCCGCAGCTCACCGGCGCCATCCAGGCGCGCGGCTTCGATCAGATCGTTGGGAAATGAGGCGTTCCAGAAAACCCGCATCAGATAGAGACCAAAGGGATTGACCAGGCTCGGCAAGATGACCCCCAGATGCTGTTCACCAAGCCGAGCCGATAAAGCATGAGAAATAAGGGCAGAACCAGGGCGGTCGAAGGCACCATGATGGCGCCGAGAATGAAGTTAAAAAGAAAGTGTTTCCCGGGGAAGTCGTATTTGGCAAAGGCGTAGCCGCCCAACGCGCAAATCAATGTGCTTCCCACGGAAATCGATCCGGCGTAAAGGAGCGAGTTGCCAAACCAACGGACAAAAATCCCGTCTCGAAAAGCGAACAGGTCTACGATGTTTTCAAAGAAGTGAGGTGGATTGGCGAACCAGAACCCGAAAGTCGTGAAAAT
>Ga0209526_10000381_pt1 | contig 28341 bp, 21 predicted proteins | sample JacPinW_OM2H0_M1_FD_188566 | JGI IMG/M metagenome (GOLD analysis project Ga0209526, IMG submission 188566) | Forest soil microbial communities from Algoma, Ontario, Canada - Jack Pine, Ontario site 1_JW_OM2H0_M1 (SPAdes) (version 2) | ecosystem: Environmental > Terrestrial > Soil > Boreal... | reverse complement strand
TGCTGCGATGTTCTCGCCTGCATCTCTGGCGATGAATTCATCTATGTCTATCGACTCTGTTCTCCTAGATCTTTGGGTCATCATACGTTTCCGCCACTCAGATAATGAAGATCATTCGCGTTGACAGAGTTCTCTTACGAGTGTACCGTCCGACCCTAGTTACTTGATTCATCGACCGCAAACTCACCAGAGTGTCACGGCCTATCGCTCAGTGGAAGGCACCGGAGAGAGTTACGAGGAGAACGACATGGACCTTTGGCGACCCGATCCTACTTTCTACCCTTCCCCCAAAATGGCCATGCAGGCGCCGCCTGAAAGACTGGCCTTTGTAGCCATGATTAATGCCGAGAGTAGTGGTCGGCACGATGCACTTGGAGTTGTCGATGTCGATCCGACATCCTCCGGTTATGGAAAACTTGTGGGGCAACTTGATATGCCGAATCCCGGAGACGAGCTGCACCATTTTGGCTGGAACGCGTGCAGCGCCTGTCTCTGCCCTTACGCTCCGCATCCACATATGGAACGGCGCTACCTGATTGTGCCTGGGATCAACTCCTCGCGGATTCACATCGTCGATACCAAACCCGATCCGCGAAAGCCGAAAATTGTGAAGATTATCGAGCCGGAGATAGTTGCACAGCGCGCGGGTTACAGCAGTCCGCATACGGTTCACTGCGGTCCGAACGGCATATTTTTAAGCGCGCTCGGCTCCCCGGGCGGCGGTGGGCCGGGTGGAATTTTTGTTATGGACCCGGATAGCTTCGAAATTTTAGGCAAATGGGAGCTCGACCGTGGTCCGCAGTTCCTAGCCTACGACTTCTGGTGGCATCTTGGCCACGACACGATGATCACCAGCGAATGGGGTACGCCCAACATGGTCCAGACCGGCGTGAACCCCGACATTCTTCTCAAGGGCGGCTATGGTCACGCGCTGCACGTGTGGGATTTGCGACGCCGGCGCCATCTCGAGAAGCTGGAGCTGGGCGGCGAATATCAAATGTCGCTGGAGCTTCGGCCAGCCCACGATCCGGCTCGCGCCCATGGCTTTGTCGGCGTTGTCGTTTCGCTCAAGGATTTATCGGCGTCCATCTGGCTGTGGCATCGCCGCGACGGAAAATGGGGCGTGGAAAAGGTGATCGAAATTCCCGCCGAACCTGCCGACCCGGAAAAGCTGCCCCCGCTGCTGAAGGGTTTCAAAGCTGTGCCTCCGCTGGTTACGGACATTAACTTGTCGCTCGATGATCGTTTCCTGTACGTCTCCTGCTGGGGCACCGGAGAATTTCAGCAGTATGACGTCTCCGATCCATTCCATCCGAAGCTCACGGGCTCTGCGCACCTCGGCGGAATCGTGCGACGTGCGCCGCACCCCAAGAAGGGTAGCGTGCCGTTGAACGGTGGGCCTCAGATGGTCGAGGTGAGCCGCGACGGCCGAAGAATCTACTTCACCAATTCCCTCTACGCTCCCTGGGACGTGCAGTTCTATCCTGAGGGGATTCGTAGCTGGATGGTAAAGCTAGATGCCAAGCCTGAGGGCGGCATGGCTTTGGATCCCAATTTCTTTCTTGAGTTTGAGCATCTCCGTGGGCATCAAGTGCGCCTCGAAGGAGGCGACGCCTCATCGGATTCTTATTGCTACTCGTGAGTGCTATTCACATGGTGGTTCAGCCCTGGGCATGGGGCGCTCTCTTTTTTCTCGGCGCCTGGCACGGGATTAATCCGGCGATGGGTTGGCTGTTTGCGGTCGCCCTGGGTATGCAGAAAAAAAGCAGGCGTGCAGTTTGGCAATCGCTGCTGCCGATCGCCGCCGGGCACGCGCTGGCCATCGGTTTTGTGGTAGCCGTCGCCGCCGTCGCTCATGTCATCCTGCCTTCGAATTATTTGAAGATCGCCGTGATCTGTATTCTTTTGGCATTTGGGTTCTATCGGCTCTTGCGAAACCGGCATCCACGCTGGGGCGGCATGCAGGTGGGATTCCGAGACCTTTCCATCTGGTCGTTTCTGATGGCTTCGGCTCATGGTGCTGGATTCATGCTCCTGCCGGTGCTGTTGGGAATGTCAGCGACGCAATCCGCGACACATCCAGCCGGCTCCGCTCCGCACGTTTACATGGCCGAGTTCGCAGGACCATGGCTGGGGGTGATCGCCGTGATCGTGCACACATCCGGATATCTGCTCGTCACCGGAGTGGTCGCGTGCTTAGTCTACGAAAGATTTGGATTGGCGCTCCTGCGGAAAGCGTGGCTGAATTTTGATCTGGTCTGGGCCGTAGCGCTCATGGCTACCGCCGCTTTCGCTCTCGTGATACCGACATAGACTTTCCCTGCAAACTGTGATTCTCGTGGCGATAACTGCCGCATATGGGTAACGGGGTTGTGCAAAATGCCGGGTCGGGCTTGTCGAGGATCTGGGCACCGTCACGTTCGAGTACCAGCGCGGCGATTTGAGTGTCAACGGGTTAAGTATCCGGTCCAGACACGGCGATTTTGGGAGGTTTGAATCGCCGTGCCGGCCACTTTGACGTAATACGCGGAGCCCTTACCTGCCAGTTACCTGGAGCGCACTGAGAGCGTCGTTGAGTTGTGCGAAACTGATATATGGAATCTAGCCAAGGAGGATCCCAAGCGACTCGTCCTGTTCGAGGACAGGCTTCTGACTCAGATACCGCACCTCGTCATGCAAGATGAGGTTAGGGGCATTAGGAACGGACGGTGGTCACCCGCACAACCTTACCGAGAGTGTATCTAGGGTCGAAGGCCATAGAAGCAAGAGTGTTGCTGGTGAAAGGGCTGCCGGGTAACGTTCTCCCCGGTGTCGACCGATATCTGGGTACAGAATCATTTAAGCCACATCGAATTGACTTCAACATTGCAAATAACTCCTTTACTATAGGTGGCAGTGACGCGGCTGAAATTTCGCCAATTCATTGATTATTCAGACGACTCTACCCGGTGAAAGGGCGAGGCTCTCGTGTCCTTCGGCCAACGGCCCGCGAGGCCTTTCTCCTCGGAAAGCGCGGTATACACCGTATCGGGAGACGACTTTATTCCCAGGCGGTGGAGGATATCGGGAATTTTCGACACGCCTCAATTGGTTATGTCTTAGTCCTTATATCTATCGTGGAACCGGACCCAAGACTGTGGGGAATCGCCCTCGTCCCGTCCTTTGGGAACCAGGTCCAGATAATGGTAAGCGGCGTTCAGCATGTCGATTCCGCGGGCGTAGGCTGAGTAGGTGTGAAAGATGGCGCCGCTCGCATCCTTATAGAAGACGCTGACTCCTTCGCGGTCGGACATGTTCATCTTTTGTTTCGCGTAGTTGTAGAAGACGGTTCCGCTCTGGATTGCGTCCGGTGTGAACGACGCCTGATAGTCGTAGTTGAAATCGTTTTGAGATGACGAGAGCCATTTGAAACTCCATCCCATCCTCTTCTTGAACCGCTCGATCTTCGCCAGAGGCGCCCGCGATATCGCTACAAAGGTCACATCGCGGTGATTCATGTGAACGACGATGCCGTTGAAGTTGTCGGCCCAGAATGAGCAGTGCTTGCAGCCCTCGTCTGATGTGGGGTCAAACATGAAGTGGTAGACGACGAGCTGGCTTCTGTTTTCAAAGAGCTCGGCCAATGATTTTTTCTCCCCGGGACCATCGAAAATATATTTCTTTTCCACGCGCTCCCACGGTAACTCGCGCCTCTGCCGGCTCAGTTTGTCCCTAAGGTGTGTGAATTGCTTCTCCTTTGCCAGCAATGCCGTGCGCGCCTTCAGCCACTCCTTGTTGGTTACCACTGGATGTTGCTTGCTCTTTTTGCTGCCGTCGTCTCGCATGCTCATCTCTCCTGGTGGTGCGATTCCTTAACCCCTCGCCGCCTTCGGGCTGCGGCGAGATAGATAAGCGGCAAATCTTTGTACGATCGTGCCCCAACCGTTTTCGTAGCGTTGGGCCACATCGGGCTGCGGGAAGCGTTCGTGGGTCAGCACCAGTTCACTTTCGTCGCCGTGAGGGAAGAGTTCAACGGTCACCAGCGTCATTTCGCCAGGTTTCTCGTCAACGGACCAGGTGAAAACCAACTTTGATGGCGGCTCCACCACCTGGTACGTGCCGATGTGTACATGATCACGGTCTTTGGCCTTCATAATGATGCGGAACGAGCCGCCCACACGGACATCCAGGGTCGCTTCGGCGGAAACCACGTCCCCGGGGCACATCCATTCACGAATGCCCTCCGGGTCAATCCAGGCTTCGAATACCACTTCGCGAGGCGCCGGCAATCGGCGCCGCACGACGACACGGAATGTGCCGTCACCGGAGCTTTCCATGCGCCATCCCTTTCTTGGAAGTCTTGTACTTTCGCGCCACATAAAGTTCCAATGCATCCAAGCGCACGTCCCAGAATTGGCGGTAGTGCTCCAGCCATCCGTTTGCTTCGCGCAAGGGGCGGGGATCAATGCGGCAGTGGTGCTCACGGCCTCTTACTTCACGAAGCACGAGGCCAGCCTGCTCGAGCACCATCACGTGCTTGGAAATTGCATTGAGCGAGACGGGGAAGGGCTTGGCGATTTTGGTGATGGTAGCGGGACGCTCAGCAAGCGCTTGCAAAATGGCGCGGCGGGTGGCATCGCCGAGAGCCGAGAAGACCTGGTCGAGTCTAGCGGGCCGGAAATATTCATCCATACGGTTGAATGTTATTCGTCGGCCTCCTGTTTGTCAAAGGCAAAAAAATCAGAGGCAATCTAGCGTTGAGGGGCTCACCAGCGATGGTGGGCCGGTAATGACGGCGAACTCGGGAGTCATGCGGTCAGATGTGGATCTCACCAAGTATCGCCGCCACCCGGTGTTGGCCAGCTCTCTGACATGTGGCGCAGTTGAACGATCCGTCCGAGATGATAGGCGTTATGCACAGCCAGATTCGCAATCAGCTCAAGTAGGATCAGAGGTTCGGTACCCGAGCCTGGTTGTTCCAGGTGGAATAACGCTCTGCCAGCCGCGTCTGTCCGGTGATGGCGGCAGCCTCGGTCAAACCGGTTTCAAATGCCGCGACGAGTTCCTGCCACTGTGAGTCGCTCAAGGAGTCAAGCCGCTGCCAACCCCATTGTGCATGCTGAGGGTAGGCCAAGTCTTCCCGTCGCGCCCATCGGAGGAAGTGATCCTCCCAAAAAACGATATGCCAGAGTTCCCCAGCGATCGAGTGCGGTACGGTTGGAATGCGCAGCGTGCGTATATTCTCTGGAAGGGTCAAGACGATACGGAAAGGTGTAAACGCGGCGTTGTGAAGCAGCAGTCTCTGCATTTTGTTGGTTGTCATCAGTTCATGACCATAGCAGATGCAGTCCACAGTTCCTTGTCAAGTGCTCACAGTGACTGAGGCGGGCCACGGAATGAATAAGGAGATCAAGGCACGAATGTTCGAGCCGTTTTTCACGACAAAGGAGAAAGGCAAGGGGACTGGTATTGGCCTTGCTATCGTGTACGGCATCGTCAAGCAGAGTGGCGGATGCATCAGGGTAGATACTGCGCCTGGGAGGGGAACAAAATTTGAAATATATTTGCCTCGAGTTGAGCAAGACGTTGAGCCGGCAGAGTCTGAGAACACCTCGCCCGCGCGCGCCCGTGCGACCAAAACCGTGCTCCTCGCGGAAGACGAGGAGCAAGTCCGATCGCTGGCCTGCGAATTCCTGAGCTCTGCTGGTTATCGTGTGCTCACAGCTCCCGATGGAGAAATTACCACGAACTACAAGACTGCCATCCTGGTATCGCGGTCGCTCACTGGACAGTTAACGCGGCCGACTTGGTTACACCGGCATACTTGGCGATGAGGTTCACGACAGTGCGGGAACTCACCGCTTTGGTGCTGACGGTGGCATTGGCGGTGGTGGCAGCGCCAGGTACGGCAACACTGGCTGGCACGGTGGCTGCGGCGGTGTTACTGCTTGACAGCGCTACGACCACACCTGCGGCAGGCGCTGGGCCGCTCAGCGTAACCGTAGCCGTCGAATTGGTGCCGTGTGTGACGCTGGCAGGATTGACCGCGATCGATACCAGAGCAGGTGGCTTGACGGAAACAGTAGCCGTACGGGTAACACCGGCATACGTCGCGTAGATGGTGACCGGAGTGGTCGTGCTCACCGGGTGCGTTGTTACAACGCCGGTCGCGGTGGTCGCGCCGCTGGGGACGGCTACGCTGCCCGGGGGTGGAACGGAAGCGACGGCGGGGTTGCTACTGGACAGAGCCACCACTGCACCACCGGCGGGAGCCGGCCCGCTGAGAGTCACCGTACCGATCGAATGGTGGCCACCAGTGGGGCCCGTCGGGTTCAGCGTCAGCGACACGAGTGTGGCCGCCTGCACGGTGAGGGTGGCCGTTGTTGTGATGCCTCCATAGGTCGCGGACAACGTCATGGATGTAATCGCACTTACCGGATGAGTGGTCACAGTAAAGGTCGCGGTAGTTCCGGAAACCGTGACGCTGCCTGGGACAGAGCCCACGGCGGGATTGCTGCTGGATAGGTTGACTACTGCACCTGCGGGCGCGGGTCCATTAAGGGTAACTGTACCGATCGAATTTTTACCGCCGATTACTGTGTTCGGACTTAACACGAATGAAGCCGGAGTAGCTGCCTGCACCGCCAGCGCAGCCGTCTTTGTGCTGTTGTTGTAGGTTGCGGAGATGGTTGCGGAGGTATTCGCGCTCACGGGCTGGGAGTTTAGGGTGAAGGTCGCCGAGGTCGCAGCAGCAGCCACAGTAACGCTGCTTGGGGCTGGGATGGTAGCCACGGCGGGATTGCTGCTCGAAAGTGCGACAGTCGCGCCTCCGGCTGGCGCTGGCCCGCTAAGCGTCACAGTACCAGTCGAATTCCTGCCGCCGCTCACACTAGTCGGGTTCAACGTTAGCGCCGTTACAGTCGGCAGGGGGACTTCGTTCTGTAACATGATGATAACGGTATCGCTGCCGACCGCAAAATCAAGCTTGCCGTCTCCGTTAAAGTCGGCCGCAAGCAAACCGACTGGCGATCCGTTGGTCGGAATCTGAGTGGAGGTCGGGAACGTCCCATCCCCTGCCCCGATAAGAATATTCAGAATCTGCGAATCCAGGTCAGTGACCGCCAGATCGATTTTGCCGTCCCCGTTAAAATCACCGGCGACGATCGTATAGGGGAATGATCCCGCAGGGTAATCTACGTGCGTTTCAAACGTGCCATCTCCATTTCCGAGCAGAATTGACACCGTGCCCGGCCTTCCGCATTGGGCTGAAACACCGCAACTGTTGTCGACCGCCAGATCCAACTTGTCATCGCCGTTGAAGTCAGCTGTCACTATGGAGAGCGGAGCGCCGTTGACTGGATAGTCCACCTTCGGCTGGAACGTCCCGTCACCGTTTCCCAAAAACACGGAAACGGCATTGCCACCGAAGTTGCCGAAATTGCCAACCCCCAAGTCCAGGATGCCATCACCGTTAAAATCCCCTGCAGCAATGGAGCGTGGATCGGTATCGGCCGGAATGTCGGCGCGAGGCTGGAATGTCCCGTTGCCGTTGCCGAGCAGAATGGAGACCGAGTTACCAGCGCTGTTCACCGACGCCAAATCTAGTCTGCCGTCACCATTGAAGTCTCCCACGGCCAGGGCCACAGGACTGGCGCCCGTCGGGTATTCGGCGTGTGCTTGAAACGTCCCGTTGCCGCTGCCTAGCAGGATGGAAACGGTGTTGCCGTTGTAATCGGCGGCGGCTATATCTAGGGCGCCGTCACCGTTGAAATCCGCAACCACCAAATACGAGGGGTTGCTGCCGGTGGCGTAGTAAGCTGGAGGCTGAAAGGTTCCATCACCATTGCCGAGCAGGACCACGATCCGGTTATTAACACCGTCCGCAGCGGCCAGATCCATTTTCCCATCGCGGTTGAAGTCTGCTGCAACATCCCTTTGCGGTGATGAGCCCGCCGGAACGTTGTTCTGGCTCAACGTGATGTTCGGGACTGGCGTGGTTATCTGGAAGAACTGCACGTTGGATGCGCCTCCACCTGGAGCGGGGTTTACGACCGTGACCGACGCAGTACCCGCCACCGCGATATCAGACGCATCGATAACGGCGGTAAGTCTTTCGCTGCTTCCGAAGGACGTCTGGCGGGGGCTGTCGTTCCAATACACTTGAGCGCCCGACAAAAATCCTGTGCCATTGACCGTAAGTGTGAATGCTGCGCCGCCAGGAGTCGCCGTTGCTGGCGCGAGCGGTTGATTGATCAGCGGTACTGGATTGAGGGGAAAATTCGTAGCCACAAAGCCGTTCGATATGGAGGCATTTGCTCCGGTCCGATAGAGTCCGACGATCTGGCCAAAGTCGTTAGCATGATGAGCTTCCGTCCCGCTGATTGTGCCGGGAAAGTCGAATCCAATGAAATTTCCGTCGCCGTCCACAAATCCATGAACTGCGGATGCGCTATCGCTGTAACTGCCCAAGATTTGTACCAAGGTGCTGATTCCACGTAGCACCGTAGCCGATGCACTGGGGAAATCAATGGTGAAGTATGTGCCGGACGAATACAGGAATCCATGGCTGACGTAGTTCGAGTCGTAGTACCAGCCGACGATCTCGTGTTTGTCGTTTATGGCGTACGATATGGTATCGCGAGCGCCAGGATAGTTGAGATAGGTGAAGTTTCCGTTACTATCGTAGAAACCGTAGTAATATACAGTTTCGCCCCAGTTATTGATATCCAAACCTCCACGACGCAGGTCGTAGGTCCCTCCGCTATACAGAAACACGCCACCGCCGATCGGATCCAGGTGAGTACCGACGACCTGTCCCGCATTATTGATGCCCCAAGCTTCCGTATAGAGAGCGCCCGGAACATCTAGTGTCGTGAACTTGCCCGCACTGTATAAGAACCCGCGCTCGCGGCCCCCCGCATCCGTATACGTACCGACCATTTGCCCGAATGCATTAATTGCATTCACCTGCGTTTGAGAAGCACCGGGGACATTGATGGTCTTGAATGTATAGTAAGACAGGTCTGCCGCTGCAGGTTTGGCCAAGCCCAAGAGCCAGCCAAGTAGGTAACCCACGAGAACGGCATGCCTGATTCGCGCGCTTGAACCTTGGAGCTTCTTGGCCGGCGTGCGCACTCCTGTTTGACCTGAGGGGTTATTTCCGGAACCAGTTTCACAATTCGGTATCATTACTTTCCTCCTGTGCGCGGGTTAATTCCGGCAAGATGCAGTGAATGACTAGCGACCCACATCGCCCCGGAGTCATGGGGAGCTGCTTGCTGAAGCTGGCGCCGAAGCGTTGACAGGGGATCGTGCGGGCCGGCTATTCAGCCGTGTAAGAGAATTCCTCCAGGACGCCAACGCTGTAGGAGAAAGCCGATCAATAAACGGCGTAGGTTCTGCCCCCGGAGATTCGGGGTCACCACGCCAACTGCCAGGACAAGCGTCCCTGCTGGCCCAAATACAGTTCGGTGATTTCTCATTGTGTAGTCCTCTTTGGATGTGGCTGCAGGTCCTAAATCCTAAACCGCAGCTCAGGGTAGTCGGGTCAGCACTCGTTGGAATCCAGCATCCGAACCAAATCGAGGAGGTTGTCTTTGATACGAGCGATTGATTCGACCCAAGCCATTCGTTCGACAGTAATTCGTTTGACATGAATCACCTATTCCGCAGTCGCCAGCGCTTCGCGAATCGCAGCAAACGTCCGAGAAGCGTATACGTATTGAACCTCGCTAGCTCGATGGGCCGACAACGGCGGCTTTCTCTACTGTAGTGATCTCAGGTCGGACACCGTTACAACTGTCGAACTCCGTGCCATATCAAACAGGCGGGTCTCACCGGGTCGCTTAGAGCTTTCCGCTTGGAGCAAGCAGAGAACGCCGGACTAGGTTTTGAACTTCCGTTCAAAACCGCCGATGTTGTCCGTAATCGTTGGTAACAATGAAGCGTCGGTGGATGTACAAAGCGCAGCGTAACAACTTGAATCGAGAGGGGGGGTGGTGCCAACCTTGGGAGCGGCTACTTGAACCGAAGCTCCGCGGGCTACGCGCGAGATCGGAAGCGTTACGACTCACTACCTATGCAGGCAGAGGAGAAGTCGGATTTATCACAACAAGAGTCAACGAAGGCACATCGCGGAATTTACCAAGATTGATCCCGGTCTAACGGTAGGCTAAAGGTGAAAACGGAACCGTGCCCGACTCGACTTACGACGCGCATGGTCCCCCCATGTGTTTCGACAATCGCCCTGGCAATCGGCAGGCCCATCCCAGTGCCTTGGATTCGATACCGGTGATCCTTGCCTCGATAGAATTTATCGAAGATCCGACCGACCTCTATTTCTTCGATCCCTGGTCCATGGTCCGCAATACTGATGCAATGGAATCCATCGCATCCTTCTGTAGTGATCGCAATGGGCTCTCGCGGTGAAGAATACAAGTGCGCGTTCATGATAAGGTGAGCTAGAACTTTCTCGGCCAAAGCTGAATCCACCAGAAGCCGTAGTTCTGGGTGCTTTACATCGAGACAGATCGGTCTGTCTCGTGTAACACCTTTGCAGTTTGCCAGCGCTCTCGAGATCAACTCCCCAACCGAATGTGATGCCAGATTAAGTTTCACTTCACCGGATTCCAGCCGAGCCATTTCGGATGCTTCGCCAACCAGATGGTTAATCCGATCGCACTCCTCATCGATAATAACTAGAAGTTCCTTACGTTGCTGCCGGTCGAATTCTAGGTCATCAAGTAAACCCGTGGCCGATATCTTTATCGACGTGAGCGGGGTTTTGAAATCATGGGTGATGGCGTCTAGCAAGACAGATTTCAACCGCTCACTCTCTCGCATCGCTTCGACCCTCGCCACACGCTCGATGGCGCGCGCACGGTCAATCGCAACCGCAACGAGCGTCCCCAAGGCTTCGAGGGTCTCGCGGGAAGATACTGATCCAGAAAGGACGATGCTTCCCTCCACATGAGATCCGAATCGCAAGGGCGCGAAGCAGACACTGCGGCCGAAATCTATTTGTACATTTCCAGTAGCAGCGACGGTCTTCAAGTCGGCAAGATCCAGTTGTGGCAATTCGATTTCCGATCGAAAGATCTTCTGCTTGTCGGAAACATACAGCGCGGCGGCTCTGATCTTGAATGATTCCACGATGTCCAGCGGGATCCTGTGGAACAGCTCGATCGGATCGCTTGCGCTCAGCAGCCTTTGGCTGAGTGTGTAGAGTTGTTCGACCTCTTGGCGGCGCCTGTTGGCTTGTAGAGCTTCCTGCCGCGCCACTGCGGAGAGTTGACTTCCGACTAACGCTGTGACTATGAATGCGAACAGAGCCACCCAGTCCTGTGGATCTGTGATGTTCAAAGTACCGGCGGGCGGCAAGAAGAAGTAGTCGTAAGATAACATGCTTGCGAGTGACATGAAGATCGAAACGCCGGGGGCTAAGATCGCAGACGCCGCGAGAACGGCGAGCAGGTAGCTGAACCCTACGGTGGTTATATTGACGGAAGGGCCCTTCTGATAAAAAACTGTGATTAGGACGATCGTGACAAGACCTGCCGCATAACCACGAATCATTTTGGCTCCAGAAAAGCGCCGCGGAAAGGATTGACCATGCGTAAGGCTCTGTGTCCAAATCATGCGAGGTTTCTCACAAGCATCATCGAAGCACTGCCGACCATCCAAAGAGGCGACTGAAGCTGGACAGGCGAATTTCGAAGACATAACACTCTCCTCTGTCACTGTGACGCCCGGAATTGTTTCAAGAGCTTACAATTCCACTCACCAACGACTCAAACTCATTAAATTTATCGAATCTATCGGTCTAGAGAGTCGAATCCTAACGATATCTTTACCATTTCTTTATGTGGCTGCTCACAGGTCAAGCTCGAAAGGGGGTGCTACGAACCGATCACGTTTCGCGACGACGTCGCGCAGGGTCCGTGAGCACAAGAATTCCCGATGAAGTAAGTACCGAACTTATAGAAGCCTTATCACCATTTTATGCTTTCCAAACGGGGGATGTGCGACAGTCCTCTGGGTGACAGACCGCCTGCTGGGTTGGCCCGGAGCCGAGCTAATGGGACACCCAAGTGTCACTGGGCGAACACAGAGGATTCGGTAACCCGCCCCCAAAGTAGACAGTGGGTAACGACAGCCGCTGCATGGGAGCTATTGATATGGGAGACCTTATTTATTACTTGTACCGTGTGTTTCTCTATTGTGGCGATTACGTATGTATGGGCTTGCGATCGGTGGAAGTGAGATAGGAGAAAGCCATGCTAGGCGCTATCGTTCTCTGGAAATTTGCGTCCTGATCCAGCCCTGCGTCCCTTCGAACGCCTGCTGTTGAGGTGCAGGAAAGGTTTTTTGAGATTGCCATGATTACTACACAGACCAAGCATGAAAAATCACTGCCGCCCGTGTTTTCTGATCCCGTTTCCAGCAGAATTCCCAAGGAACGAAGGAAATCGCCCTGGATAGCGACAATTGTCGGCGGTGCCTTGCGGAACTCCTTCGTCAAACTGAACCCGCTCACCCTCATGAAAAACCCGGTGATGTTCGTCGTAGAAGTGGGAGCGGTCATCACGACCGTGGATCTGATTCGCGACCAGATTCAGCACTTGATCGGCTTCGGATTCGAACTCCAGATCACTCTTTGGCTCTGGTTCACGGTGCTGTTTGCCAATTTTGCCGAAGCCATGGCCGAAGGACGCGGGAGGGCCCAGGCCGACACGTTGCGTAAGGCACGTGCCGAAACAATGGCACGGCGGCTCAAGTCCGATGGTTCAGTCGATACAGTTCCTGGCTCGCAGCTGCGAGCGGAAGATCGAGTGAGGGTCAGGGCCGGCGAATTCATACCTGGGGACGGCGAGGTGGTCGAAGGCGTCGCTTCAATTGATGAATCCGCCATCACAGGTGAGTCTGCGCCGGTGATCCGCGAATCGGGCGGCGACCGCTCGGCAGTCACCGGTGGTACGCGCGTACTTTCGGACGAAATTATTGTACGAATCACGTCTCACCCAGGTGAGACGTTCCTAGATCGGATGATCAAATTGGTTGAAGGTGCGGAACGCCAGAAAACACCCAACGAGATCGCGCTCAATATTCTGCTCGCCGGGCTCACGATCATCTTCCTCCTGGCGGTCGTCACACTGCAACCCATGGCTATTTACTCGGGCTCGTCACAATCAGTCTTCGTTCTAATCTCACTACTCGTCTGCCTGATTCCGACAACGATCGGCGGTTTGCTCTCCGCTATCGGAATTGCGGGCATGGATCGCGTTGTCCAGAGAAATGTATTGGCGATGTCAGGCCGCGCTGTCGAAGCTGCGGGCGACGTAGACACCCTGTTGCTCGACAAGACTGGAACGATCACGCTCGGCAATCGTCGCGCGACTGAATTTATTCCCGCGCCGGATGTTTCGGAGGGGAATCTTGCCGACGCGGCGCAACTCGCATCCCTATCGGATGAGACCCCAGAGGGCCGCTCGATCGTGGTACTGGCAAAAGAGAAATATGGACTGCGCGGGCGCGAACTCTCAGCCTATGCCGCAACTTTTATCCCTTTTACCGCCGCCACGCGAATGTCTGGAGTGGATCTGGATGGCCGGCACATCCGTAAAGGTGCTTTCGAAGCAATCACCCAATACTGTTTCGAGAGTGGCAATCGAGTTCCACCACAAGTGGAAGAAACCGTCAAAGCGATCGCGAGTTCTGGCGGGACGCCGCTCCTCGTAGCAGAGGATTACCAGGTGCTCGGAACCATTCATTTGAAAGACATCATTAAAGGCGGGATGCGCGAGCGGTTCGACCAGTTGCGGGCCATGGGAATCCGGACTGTTATGATCACCGGAGACAATCCGTTGACGGCAGCGGCCATCGCGCGCGAGGCTGGCCTCGACGATTTTCTTGCTCAAGCAAGACCAGAAGACAAGCTGGCGTTGATTCGTGCCGAACAAGCCAAGGGGAAGCTCGTTGCTATGACGGGCGATGGCACCAATGACGCACCAGCGTTGGCGCAAGCCGATGTGGGCTTGGCAATGAATGCAGGTACGCAAGCTGCCAAAGAAGCTGGGAACATGGTGGACCTCGATTCGAATCCAACGAAGCTGATCGAGGTCGTCGAAATCGGGAAGCAACTTCTGATCACTCGCGGTGCGCTGACCACTTTTTCAGTGGCGAACGATGTAGCGAAATATTTCGCCATCATCCCGGCGATGTTTGCGGGTGTATTCCCGCAGCTCAACGTTCTGAATATTATGGGGCTGAAGACACCCCAGTCGGCAATTCTGTCGGCCGTGATCTTCAACGCGCTGATCATAATTGCCCTCGTTCCGCTGGCCCTTCGTGGCGTGCCATACCGTCCGCTCGGTGCTTCGGCGTTGCTGAAGTGGAACCTGCTCGTCTATGGAGTAGGTGGCATCGTAGCTCCGTTCCTTGGAATCAAGCTGATCGATTTGATCATCACCCATATTGGTTGGGCATGAGGCTAATGCGAAAAAGAATCCAGCCATTCAGTGCGTCCGGTTATTTCTATCCCCGTCCTTCCGCAGCAGGCGCGATGGGCTATGATCCCACGGCGTCAGGCGGATCGAATCTGGGCCCGACAAACAGAATGCTCATTGACCGCGGCAGCGCAAGCGTGAAGGCCCTGCAGCCTGCCAATCCGAATGCCCCGATTCCCGCGGACCTTGTGACCGCATCGGGATCGGGCCTCGATCCAGATATCTCCCCGGCGGCAGCGGAGTTTCAGATCCCCCGAGTGGCTCACCAGCGCGGAATGAGCGAACGGGACGTACGGGCCGTCGTGCGGAAGCACACGCTACAACGACAGTTCGGATTTCTCGGCGAGCCGCGGGTAAACGTTCTCGACCTCAATCTGGAACTGGGTACAACTCATCCGATCCATTGAGTGACGAAGGTTCGCGCCCTCATTTTTCAGAGCGATTCGTGCGGACCTTCTCTGCGGGAGGCTCGAAGCGATATCCAACCCAGGGTTCGGTATGTATGTAGCGCGGATGGCGCGGGTCCGGCTCAATTTTCTTTCGCAATTGGTTGATGAAAACGCGCAAATATTCGGTTTCATCCCCGTAATCCGGTCCCCAAACCGCTTGCAGTAATCGGCGGTGGGCTATAGGTTTGCCTTGATTAGCGACGAGGTAGCGCAATAATTCTAGTTCTTTCGGCGTGAGGCGGACGGTGTTTCCTTTTAGCGCCACGGCCCTCTTTTCGAAGTCAATATTCAAGTCATTCGAAGAAAATGACGGGAGAGATTCTGTGGGCACAAAGCGCCGCAGCGCCGCGCGAATACGTGCGATGAGTTCGTCGAATCCAAATGGCTTTGTAACGTAATCACTGGCTCCTGCATCCAGCGCTTGTACCTTGTCTCGCTCGGTGTCGCGTACGGTCAGCATGATGATTGGAACGTCGCTCGTTTCGCGGATTGTTCTGCAGGTTTCTAACCCGGACATTCCGGGCATGTTCATATCAAGGAGGATCAAATCAGGGCGTTCACTGCGGATTTTCTCAAGTGCCTCATCACCGCTTCGCGCTTCGATCACTGAGTAGCCCTGTGACGTCAGTGTGGTGAGCAATACCCGCCGAATCCGGGGCTCGTCGTCCACAACCAGCACTGTTGAGGCATTCATCTTGGCAGGCAGCTCACTCACAAATTAGATCTTCGCGTCTTCTGCGGTTTCTCGTTATCATGTTCAAAACGATATCCGATCAAAGGTTCGGTGATTATGTAGCGTGGCTCGTCTGGATGTGGCTCGATCTTTTTACGCAACTGCCCAACGAAGACCCTCAAATGCTCCCGATCATCCGTATGCTCGGGACCCCACAAAAGGTGAAGCAATTTCGAATGCGAAACAGGTTTTCCGTCGTTTAGAACGAGATACTTTAGAAGTTCAAACTCAGTCGGCGTAAGGTGAACCAGACGTCCATTGGCGATTACCCGGCGGCGCTCGAAGTCAATCTTCAAGCCCGGTGAATTGAATGGCGCCATCTCGTCCGTGTCGGGCATTCTTCGCGCAGCCGCGCGAATGCGCGCGAGAAGTTCTTGCGTGCCGAAGGGTTTCACGAGGTAGTCATCGGCGCCTGCGTCTAGGGCCGCTACTTTATCTCCCTCGGCTCCGCGGACAGTCACCACAATTATGGGAACATCGGAATACTCTCGGATTTTGCTGCAGGTCTCAAAGCCATCGATGCCAGGCATGTTGATGTCCAACAAGACCAAATCCAGGCGATCGGCTTTGATTTCCTCGACGGCTTCGTTACCGTCGCGCGCTTCGATGACCGTACACCCCTGGCTTGTCAAGATAGCTCGAAAGGCACGGCGGACCTGTGGATCGTCGTCCACCACGAGTATCCTTGCGAGCTCCTTTTTCGTTGTTGGTTGAGTGGATTGTCCGTTCAAAAATCACCTCAAATTCCGATGCTGTGAACGCCCTGGATATTCTCGCAGGATATTATGTAACTCGCGACATAAGGAATCCATAAACAAGTCGTTAGATGTTTGTGAGAGTTCATTCCGCGGGCAGGAAGAATCCGCGGCCGTCTTTATAAACATTTTAGGGACCGCTTATTCAATCTTCACGCCTCGCGGTGTTTGATTGGCGGGGAAGGGAAATCGGTCAAATGAAAAACAGCGATCGGCGGGAGCTTCATCCAGCGGCTAGTCCAATCATGTTTGGGATTGCTTGAGCTGGCCCATACGTGGAGAGATGACGATTGTGTCTGAAGGAATAATCAAATGAATAATCGTTTTCGAATCGTTGTCACAATCCCTGATGCAAGCCAGTCAAATTATGTATAGGAGTTTTTAGGGATTCTATATACGGCAGCCTGTAGTGTCCGAAATCGAACTTCAATTCGTAACGAAAGGAGCTCTATGAATCGCAAATTGTTGGGTGTCGTCTGGTCGGCCTCCATCCTACTAGGGCTTGCGAGCCTTCCGACTTATGGAGAACCGGCACCCGGCGTTCTTCACGGGACCACGCTAGACGCACGTGGTCTGATAACACCTCAAGTGCTTGTCACCGTGCATAGCGTCGACGAAAACGCGGATCGTGTTGTCCTTAGCGATGTGCAAGGGAATTTCGTAATTGGAAGCCTCAAGCCGGGGCCTTACGAATTGACGGCTAGCAAGCAAGGGTTCACGAGTTCGCAAGTCATCTACCTCGCAGTGGCGGTCGGAGACGACCTTCGTTTCGATATGCGCCTCGGCGAAACTGCTTCGGCTGCCAACACCGGTGGATCGTCCACATCGGCCGCGGCCGCACCAACAGATCCGGCAGCCCCATCCGATCTCACGAAAGAGCTGGAAGCAATGAAAGAGCGGATCGAGGAGCTCGAAACCGAGCTGAAGCGACGCGCGGCGACAGACCAGCCTCCCGCGACTCCGCCAGTATCTCCGGCACTTGCAGGCGCGCCGGCAACACCAACAGCAACTGCCGTACACGGGCAGGCGCCGGCCGAGTCCTCGAGGTCGGCGGCAGCAGTAGCTCCGCCGCAGAAACCAGCTCCGTCGGAACCGTTTGCGTTCGCAGACTGGACCTGGCTGAACGGCAACCCCCGCAACAAGGACACGCCGCTCGCTACAAAATACTTCACGCCAGAGTTCAGGGTAGACAGCCACTATATGGTGGATTACAACCAACCGAAGGACCACACGATGGGCGGGTCGACCGAAAGCTTCCGGAGCGGCGAAGTACAGTTGGAGCAGATGAGCTTTGGCGGCGACCTGCACGTGGGCAACGTTCGCGGCAGGGTCTTGACGATGTTTGGATTGTTTGCGACCACGACGCCACGCAATGACGCCAGCGCAGGGGTCGGCCAATGGAACCTCAACGATGCTTACAAATACTTCTCGGAAGCGTGGGGCGGGTACCACTTCAACGTGAACCATGGGCTTAACGTCGACGCGGGAATCTTCGTGTCGTATATAGGTCTCTTCAGTTATTACAATTTCGATAACTGGACGTACCAACCGTCATTCGTTTCCTCGAACACACCTTGGTTCTTCAACGGCGTGCGGATTCAGTGGTTCCCGACCGACAAGCTCAAGATTGAGCCTTGGATCATCAACGGGTGGCAATCTTATGCCAAGTTCAATGGTCATCTGGGACTGGGCGGACAGATTTTGTGGCGCCCAAAGCCGTGGGTTTCATTCGTGTTCAACAACTACGGCATGGGTACGGATACGCTCGGTGTCCCCGGACGCTCGCGCATCCACACCGACGACAGCGTCGAGGTCAAGTACTTTGATCGTCCGGAAAGCCTGGGTCTGGACAAGATGGCGTTTTCTCTTACCGGTGACTTGGGATGCGAATACGGCGGCTCAGGGCCTGGCACGGTTGTGAGTTGCCATAACAACAGCCACGGGCATCCCAAGCAGTCCTTTGCAGGCTGGATGCTTTACAACCGCTTCTGGTTCCACAAAGACCTCTTCGGGGTAACCCTCGGAGGCGGCGTGATGGACAATCCAGGCCGGTATCTGACGCTACTTCCGCCCATCAATGGGGCGACCGCGGTCTCCGGATCGCCCTACTTTCCAGGAGTTCCCGGAAGCACATTCAAGGCGTGGGATAGCACGGTGACTTTCGATTGGATGCCCTCTCAATTCGCGACCTTCCGCTTTGAGACAGGTTACCGCTACGCGAGCGTACCGTATTGGACGGGTCGACAAGGGATTACGCCTCCAGGCGGAAATACCGCTCCCACGGCTGTAAACGGCGTCGCCGGTACTGCTGCGGATTTCGTCTGCACCGCCAATGGTTCATCGTTCTCTTCCGGGGCGACGGACCTCCCGACCGCAACATCGACTTGCGCGAAGACGGGTGCCAGTGTCTGGTTCCCGGACCTGCGCAAGAGCCAGTGGGTGAACACCATATCCATAATGGTTAAATTCTAGTCCTGCTACTGATTCGTCTCTTGATGCAGAGGCGACCAGAATGCACGACGTGAATGCGGACAGCGCTCCGGATTCCATTCCCAGATGGAGCGCTGCCTCCGCAATCCTGTGGCTTACGCTCGGCCTGCGCAAGATCACGGATTTATGAACATTTTATGAGTTTCTTACTCATTCCGTAGATAAGTCGATGTTCAATAGGCCATGTCAAAATCTCGATTCCTGCAAGGCGCTTCGGTTCAGAAGCAAGATAACGACGTTGTTTGAGCACTATCCATAATAGCTCGTCTGACGAAGACACTTCAATGTGAAGGCAGCTCCTAAATGAAGAGTGTCTCAAAGGAAAAAATCACCCTAGCTGTGGTGTTCGCCCTGCCAGTGCTGCTCATAGGCGGCGTTCGGGTCGTCAGGGAGCAAGCGCGGCCAATCGCTCTTAGCGGAAACGCCGCCCGTTTTCCGCTTTCCGTCCGCGGAACTGCGGCGGCTGTGTTGACACCTGGAACTTTTGCGCCTCCGATGGCTCCCGCGTTGGGGCTTGCGATGGCGGATTTTACCGGCGACACACATCCGGATCTCGCAACTGTGGAAATGGATTGGTCTAGTTTCTCTAGCCCACACTACTGGATCGAGATTCAGTTGACAGAGGGCGGTCGTCAATTCTTGAGCCTGACAGCTCCTTTCGGCGGCCTTCTTATCACTCCGAGGGATGTGACTGGCGACGGGAATCTGGATTTGGTCGTCCGCTCTGCCAAATCACACACTCCCGTGGCTGTGTTTCTCAACGATGGCAGCGGTCATTATGCAAGGGCAGATATAGCAGCATTCGCGAATGCTCTACACGACGGACCTTCACAATTCCGTTTCACGACGCAGCAAACTTACCTCGGCGTAAACCTTGCCTGTCTGGGATGCTACACGGCTGAATGCCCAACCGGATCGCGCCGTTATTGGCGAGAACAGAAGAGCTCGCTTCTTTCGTCCCACCACCGCAGTGTCTCTCAGCCATTTCTTACCTTCGGGGCGAACCGAGCCCCGCCTTCGTTGGCTTAAACGTCCGAATTTTTCATCGGACGTCTGACGAACGACTGTTAGACCTTTGTCCGGTCTGAACGTTCGGGGTGTACCCGGATTACAGGCGCAACGAATTGATTCCGCTGCAACATCAGCTTGAGATGTGAGGCAAACATGCGCATCACTGAGTTTTACACGATATGCGTTTTCTTAGTCGTGATGCTGCTCTTGTCCGGTTGTTCTTCGCAGACCAAGGACCAGGAAGCCCAGGAGGCGCCGCCTCACGCTACTGTGGTCCCAGGCGTGGACGTCAGCTGGTTTGCGGTAGAGCATCCTGAGCAGTACCCCCTCGTCGCGGCGACCCAGCATGATGCGGCATCGCAACTGGTCGTGACGGGCACCGTGAACCCCGACATTGCGAGGACTGTGCCAGTCATCACGTTGGCCTCCGGCCGGGTCGTGGATATTCGCGCGCGCCTCGGCGATACGGTACAGAAAGGCCAGCTTTTATTGCGCGTTCGAAGCGATGACGTCTCGGGCGGCTACTCGGACTATCGCAAGGCCGTGTCCGACGAGCTCCTCGCGCGGAAGCAACTGGACCGGGCAAAGGATGTATACGCGCACGGCGCCATCGCGACGGCTGACCTCGAAGTCGCGCAAGACGCGGAAGATAATGCGAAGGTCACGCTCGAAACCACGGCAGAGCACCTTCGATTGCTCGGCAACGACCCTGACAACCCGAGCGGAATCGTCGATATCGCGGCCCCCATTTCGGGCGTGATTACTGACCAGCAAGTCACGAATGCCGCGAGCATTCAGAGTTTTTCCGCCAACCCGTTCACGATTTCCGACCTTTCCTACGTCTGGATCGTTTGCGACGTCTACGAAAACGACATTCCCAGCTTGCGGGTGGGTGAAACGGCTGACATTCGCCTGAACGCTTTTCCACGGCAAGTCTTAAAGGGCACAATCAGCAACATCGGCGCGATTCTCGACCCGGCGATCCGGACGGCCAAAGTGCGCCTGGAAGTGCGCAATCCCGGAATGATGAAGGTTGGAATGTTTGCAACAGCTACATTCTATAGCTTGAAAAAGGAAACCCACACGACCGTTCCCTCTTCGGCCATCCTACATCTCCACGACCGCGATTGGGTCTATACGCGGACGCAAGACCGGAAGTTCCGTCGCCAGGAAGTCTCTGGTGGGGAGACGTTGCCGAACCAGATGCAGGAGATCCTTTGGGGGCTGCAACCAGGCCAGCAGGTCGTGACGAACGCTCTGGCGCTACAGAATGCAATCGACAACGAGTAGCCGCCGGACAAAAGAAGGAATACTAGAAGATGATCCGCACTCTTGTGGCTTTCGCACTGAACAATCGGTTTGTAGTGCTGGCGGTCGCGGTCTTGTTGCTCACCTGGGGCGGAATCTCCTTTCACAACTTGCCCGTCGAGGCCTATCCCGACATTGGCGATAACTATGTGACAGTAATAACTCAATGGCCCGGACGGGCGGCAGAGGAAGTCGAACAACAGGTCACAATTCCCGTCGAGATTCAGATGAATGGGATTTCGCATCTCACAACCCTTCGGTCCGAATCAATTTTCGGTTTGTCCTTTGTGTTGTGCATCTTCGACGACCAATCGGACAACGACTGGAACCGGCAGAAGGTCCTCGAGAGGCTCACCCAAGTCAATCTGCCTCAAGGGTTGCAGCCTCAGATCGGTACGGACTGGGGGTTGGTCGGTCAGATTTATTGGTACACCCTCCGAAGCACTAATCCGCGGTATGACCTGATGGATTTGAGAACGATTGAAGACTGGGTCTTGCTGAAGGAATTCAAGTCCGTACCGAATGTCGTCGACGTGTCGGATTTCGGGGGCACTGCGCGAGAGTATCAGGTTCGCGTCGACCCGAACAAACTCGTCTCGTACGGATTGAGTATTGGCCAGATGGAGCAGCAATTGGCCAACAACAACGTGAATGCCGGCGGCAGCTTTGTGGAGGCCGGCCTCCAGCAAATGAACATCCGTGCGCTCGGGCTCTATCAGAATTCCCAAGATATCGCGCAGACCGTTTTGACGACTAAGAACGGAACGGCTCTTCGGGTACAGGATCTTGCAGTGGTGGGGCAAGGCCCAAGAATTCGACTGGGGCGCATGGCGAGGGCCACCCATCGCGCGAACGGCACTATTGTCGATGAAAATGACGTGATCCAAGGGGTTGTACTGTTGCGTAAGGGAGCGGACGCAGGACCAACACTAGACGCAATTCACGCGAAGGTGAAAGAACTCAACGACCGCATACTGCCTGAAGGCGTGAAAGTCGTCCCGATGCTGGATCGCAGCGACCTGCTTCGCTACACCACCCACACAGTGCTACACAATCTGGGCGAAGGGATGATTCTTGTGGCGATCATCCTCCTCTTCTTTCTTGGCAACGTTCGCGCCGCCTTGATCGTGGCACTGACGATTCCGTTTGCCTTACTTTTCGCCTCGATTTGGCTGGACTTGAGCAAAATTCCCGCAAACCTGTTGTCGCTCGGCGCGCTCGATTTTGGAATGGTCGTAGATGGCGCGGTGGTGATGGTTGAGAATATTATTCGACATTTGAGTCACCGGGAGAGCGCATCTTCCGCCGATGAAGGCACCTCCCTGAGACGCAACAATGGGATCGTGAAAACACCGACAGAGAGGATCCGGGAGGCTTGTCACGAGGTCCAACGGCCGGTGTTCTACGCCATCGCCATCATTATCACAGCCTATGTGCCGATCTTCACGCTGCAGCGGGTGGAGGGACGTCTGTTTAGGCCCATGGCTTGGACGGTGGCCTTGGCACTTCTAGGCGCCATGACCTTTTCGATCCTGATTTCGCCCGTGCTGGCCAGTTGGCTGTTTAGCAAGGGACTTCGTGAATGGCACAACCCGGTCATGTCTTTCCTCACAAATCGCTATCGGAGGCGAGTGCGCTGGGCGATCGAGCACCGCTGGATTACGTTGGGCGTCGGCCTGGTAGTACTCGGCGTAACGCTATTCCTGGCGCTCAGCGGAGTCATTGGCGGGGAATTCTTGCCTCACTTAGACGAAGGTGCCATCTGGGCGCGCGGCTCGCTGGCAAATAGCACGTCGCTCACCGAAGGGACGCGTTTCGCAACACAATGTCGCCTTATTTTCGCATCCTTTCCCGAAGTGACCACCGTCGTGTCCGAAGTCGGCCGGCCCGACGACGGAACCGACACAGGAGGATTTGGCAACACGGAGTATTTCGTGGACTTGAAACCGAAGGGGCAATGGCGGCCCGTATTTCACCAGGAGAAGGATGAGTTGATCGCCGCCATGAACCGCGAGGTTTCAAAACTTCCAGGAGTTTTCTGGAATTTCTCGCAGCCTATTGAGGATAACGTGGATGAGACGTTGACCGGCACGAAAGGAGGACTGGCCGCCAAGCTGTTCGGCCCGGACTTGAACGTTCTTGAAGAGAAGGGCGGAGAGATCAAAGACGTCATGGCAAATATACCGGGCGTCAAGGATCTCGGACTTCTTCGCGACATCGGCCAGCCGAATCTCAATTTTACCGTCGATCGTCAGCAGGCCGCCCGCTTCGGAATCAACGTGACCGATATACAGGATGTAATCGAAACCGCCGTGGGCGGAAAAGCCGTGAGTCAGGTCCTACAGGGGGAGCAAGTCTACGATTTAAGGGTGCGCTATCAGGAGCCCTATCGCGATACCAGGGAGGCCATCGAGAACATCCGGCTGCTCTCCCCTTCGGGAGAGCGAGTCTCCCTGGCACAGTTAACAAAAGTGCAGGTTCGCGATGGCGCCTACGACATCTACCGCGAGGGGAATTCCCGATATATAGCTGTGAGATTCGAAGTCCGAGACCGGGATCTCGGCAGTACTGTGCAGCAAGCCATCGACACGATCAATCAGAAAGTGCAACTGCCGCGAGGTTACCACCTCCAATGGGCGGGAGAATACGAGAGCGAGCGAAGATCATCGCGGCGTCTTCTGGTCATTGTGCCGATCACGATACTCGTCATTTTCATCATCATCTATACCATGTTTCGTTCAGCAAAGTGGGCGCTACTGATCCTCGGTGTAGTTGCAACGGCTCCTCTCGGCGGATTGCTGGCACTTCTAATCACCGGTACGAACTTCAGTGTGTCCTCGGGAGTTGGTTTCCTGGCACTGTTTGGCGTGTCAGTGCAAACGGGCGTCATCATGCTCGAATACATCAACCAGCTCCGGGCAAAGGGCTACACCGTCGTCGATGCCGCGATCGAGGGCGCAGTCCTGCGGCTTCGGCCCATTATGATGACCATGTTAGTGGCGACTTTCGGATTGGTACCGGCCGCCCTTTCGCACGCCATTGGCTCTGACTCCCAGCGGCCCTTCGCGATTGTTATCGTCGGCGGGCTGGTCGCCGCACTGGCGATGAGCATTTTTCTGCTGCCAACCCTGTATGTTTGGATCGCCCGAGATGGTGACAAACTCCCCGAACCGGAGGCGTCCTTTGAAACATAAACTCAAAACTCTAAAATTACCCAGCCTCCGGCTGGTCAGTGCAGTCATGGCTGTGTTGACGCTTGCTTTGGCGACCTTCGGCCAAGGGCCCGTCAAGGTCACGCTGGACGACGCCATCCAACTGGCCCTTCAACACAATCACACGCTCCTAGCTGCCCGCACGACAATCCAGCAAAGCGAGGCCGAAGAACTCACGGCAAACCTCCGTCCCAACCCCGCGTTTTTTACCGACTGGGATTACCTGCCGCTCTTCACGCCAAGCGCCATGAACACGACTTACCTCCACGACTCAACGGAGGCGGACATGGGCCTAAGTTACCTGTTCGAACGCGGCAAGAAGCGGCAACACCGGCTGCAGGCAGCGAAGGATATTGCCGCACAGACTCGCTCGCTTGTGATCGACAATGAACGAACTCTTAGTTTCAACGTGGCCTCGCAATTCTTTAACGTTCAACTCGCGGAATCGACGCTTGACCTCGCGCAGCAGGACCTAAAAAGCTTTCAAAACACGGTCGATATCAGCGAGGCGCAGTACAAGGCCGGTGGAATCAGCCAGGACGCCTACCTGAAAATAAAGCTCCAGATGCTCCAGTTTGAGACCGACTTCCAGCAGGCTCAGCTTGGCAAGGTGCAGGCGCTTTCGGACCTGAGAAATTTGCTCGGATATGCATCGGTCCCGACCGATTACGACGTCGCGGGACCGTTCGACTATCAGCCCGTGAAGGCCAACCTGGAAGCCCTTCAGATGAAAGCCCTGCAAAATCGTCCGGACCTTCGAGCGGCGCAACAAGGTGTGACCGCCGCCAATAGCCAATATGAGCTGCAAAAAGCGATGGGCAAACAGGACGTCACGGTTACTGCCAACTATTCCCACGTCAATGCAATTAACGCGGCAACGTTTTTCGCAAGCGTCCCTCTGCCGATCTTCAATCGAAACCAGGGTGAAATCGCCCGCACCCGCTATGCTATCACTCAGGCGCAGGAGCAGGAGAAAGCGGCCGATGAACAAGTCCTGACGGACGTGCGCGACGCCTATGAAGCGATGCGGGAAAACGACCAGGTGGTGGGACTGTACCGTTCCGGGTATCTCGATGTAGCGCAGCAGGACCGGGATATCAGCGAATACGCGTACCGTCGCGGTGCCACCAGCCTCCTGGATTTTCTGGATGCCGAGCGAAGTTATCGCGCTACGCAGCTTGCTTATCGCCAGTCGCTCGCGTCCTACTTGCTTGCGCTTGAGCAGCTTCGCGAGGCCGTAGGAACCAGGAGCCTACCATAATTGGCCGTGAGGTCAGAGTCCAACGGGGTCGTTCTCATGCCACGGCAGCAGGGCGTACGGATCTCAAGTCGTTAGGCACGCAGGCGGTTGGAAATTGTGTGTCGAAGTATAAGGACTTGCGTCTATGAAAAAAGAGGAAGTTCACGCTCGCATTGAGGAAATTGGCGTTGTTCCTGCTGTTCGCGTTTCGTCTGCAGAGGAGGCGCGATTTGCCGCCGAGGCCGTCTCACGCGGTGGCATTTCCATTGTGGAAATTACGATGACAGTGCCAGGGGCGATTGAGGTCATTTCCCATCTGCTAAAGCAAATCCCGGAGATGGTAGTGGGTGCCGGAAGTGTACTAGACGTAGAGACCGCCCGCCGCTGCTTGGATGCGGGAGCGCAATTTTTAACGACGGACGGACTCGATCTGGGAGTGGTGGAATTCGCGGTTAAGCAGCACGTGGTCGTATTCCCCGGTACATTGACACCGACCGAAGTCATTACAGCCTGGAAGGCTGGCTCAGACTTTGTAAAAGTTGTCCCATGCGCACAGCTGGGAGGTGAGAGTTATATCAGAGCTCTCAGAGGCCCCTTTCCGCAGGTACCGTTGATTGCCGCAGGAGGCGTGAATCAACTCACAGCCCTCAATTTCATTTTGGCAGGCGCCACGGCGCTTGGCGTGGGCAGAGAGCTGATTCCTTCGGAAGCTATCCGGATGCGCCAGGCAGAACGGATCAATGAATTGGCACGCCGGTTTGTCAGCTTCGTGAATAACGGTCGCGTCCAGGCGGCGGCGCGGAGAGATCCTAGCTACCCGCGTAAATGAGCGGGCTTTTTGCCCGTTCCGGGAACAACTTGTTTTTCGATACTTCCGCCGCGCTTCAAATCATCGGGCTCTGCCGGAGAGCTCCCCTGAAAACGGGCATGTAAGGGGTTTGTAGCTCTCGCCCGCACTGTTCGGAGCTTCTGCGCTTAAAAGCAGTCTGAGTGAGACTCTATTCACAACAACCTGGAGTTGGTGAGGGCGAAGGGCTAGCGGACAACAGGGTTTGTCAATCTAGGAGCAGCGTTGCGTGTCACCTTCGGTCGCTGCCATGACAACAATGGCGTGAATGGCATACCTGGCCTTTGGGCCATGGAGGAAACACCTGTGACTCGCTTAACGATAGTTCGAGCTTGAATTCTTGCGAGCCTTCTCGTGTTGTCTTTGCTGGTGGCCGTTCCGGCTCTCGCCCAGCCAGTGAATAACGTCGCTTTTAGTGGGTTCTTAACCTGCGCACACTGCGTTGGCAACCAGCCGATGCCAAGGGATATGCTCTCTGGACGTGCGTTGGACGTCCCACCAGTTGTGTTCGGCCGTCGGATCCGAAGGCTTGGATTTGGCAATCACGGATGCTGACTAGCTGTCAGCCGCGTCGGAGCTGGGTTCTGGCTTGGAGCGTCCCAATCGAAAACCTTACCTTCCGGTGAGCCGGCCAAACGTCCGCTGACGTTCGCATGGCTGGGTCATCCGTAGGTGGTACAACATGTGGAGAGTAGTGGGTCGTTTGTCAGTAAAAATAGGAGACTCGCGATAGAACTGATCTGTGGCCTTCGACACTAAATTGGATCAATATTTTCTTGTCTTTGCTCTGAGTAGTGAAATAGACCTGATCGCCATCGGCATATTTTCCACCCGTAATGTCGAAGCGGTCGGCACGCTGAAGGACCTCGCCGATTTCCAGATCATCCGCCCGCGAGGCGAATACTTCGAAGCCAACGATTCGGTGCTCCGGATTAAATACGAACTGGGCACGCTTACAAAAATCCGGGGCGTCGGGAGAGGTCAACATGAGGTGATCAGGTGTGCCAGATGCTTTTCCGGTTCCAGAATTGGATTTCGCGAGTGCCTGGTCCGGTGTGAGATTCGCAAAACCTGCGTAGACGGGAGTCACGCTGCAGACGAGAATTTCGTTCAGGCTCCACTTCTTCGTCTGGTCTTCCATTTGCTGACGAAGCTCGTCAATCAGATCCTTGGTAGCACCGCTGACGCGCCAGCTACCCCAACGTCTTGAATCGGTCCACAGACCTTGACCTGTGATCGGATCGATGACGGTCATAATTGTAGATTCAATTGCGACGGGCCTCTTATCGGGACCATCGCGAGAGATGTAGTCGCCGAGGTACGGGTTCCCGGAAAAGAGAATGACCAGATCGGTTTGCCGACGGTCTTGCGAGATCTGAAAGCGTCCCCAGCCTCGGACTTGCTGCAACGCGGTTTCCTGCGCGACGGCCAATGCCCTGGGGCAGACGCAGTCAACGTAAACGGAATTTGCCTGCATGATTTTCGCGGGCAGAGGAGGGCGCTCGGTTTTCTTAGTAAGCGCCGGGGGAACGAAAGCCGCCGGACAGAAGAGAATCACGAGGAGTTGCGTCAACTTTCTCATGAGTGGCGCATCGCAATTGTACACTAGTAGGTGTAGGTAGCCCACTGATGTGCGGGTGGTCTCAGCAGTTTTGCAAACCCGGCGACGGGGAAAAGATACTTCTGGAGCGTGCCAATAAATACAAGTCTCCGGTTTCGAGAGGCATTGTGGTCTTGCGCGCCACGACTTTGAAGGGAGTGCCTCTGGTTGGCGTGGCCACAACGGTCCCTTGGCGGATCTCTCCGCGCTGGG
>Ga0209526_10000380_pt1 | contig 28362 bp, 24 predicted proteins | sample JacPinW_OM2H0_M1_FD_188566 | JGI IMG/M metagenome (GOLD analysis project Ga0209526, IMG submission 188566) | Forest soil microbial communities from Algoma, Ontario, Canada - Jack Pine, Ontario site 1_JW_OM2H0_M1 (SPAdes) (version 2) | ecosystem: Environmental > Terrestrial > Soil > Boreal... | reverse complement strand
ATGCGCCGTCAGAAGGCGCGATATCTCCACAGCACCGAACTCCGGCCCCCAATAGGCATGATCCATCACAAACGTGCGCTTGCCGCCAAGCTTGTGCCAGGCGGCAAAGGCCGAACCAATCGCGCCCCCCGCATCGCCCGCTGCCGGTTGCACGTACACGCGCCGAAACGGCGTCATCCGCCGCACTTTGCCGTTGGCGACAGAATTCATCGCACACCCGCCGGCCAGCGAGAGATCGGTCAATCCGGAGCGTTTTTGTAGGACACCGAGAAGATGAAAGAACGCTTCCTCATACATCGCCTGGCCCGATCGGGCGATGTCGCGATGTCGGTCCTCGAGCGGGTCGGCCGGCAGGCGCCGCGGCCCAAGCAACTCCTCGAGCGCCGGCGAAAACAAATCGCCGAACTCCGGAGAACCGTCCGCCCATTGATAAGCGATATCCTCGCGATGGTGACAGAAAAATTTTAGGTCCAGCTCGAACCCACCATCTGCGAGCAGGTGTACAATTTTCCGCATAGCGTCGAGGAATGCGGGGCGGCCGTAAGGTGCAAGCCCCATGACTTTGTACTCATCGCCGTAGTGGGGAAAGCCGAGATATTGAGTCAAAGCCTGATAAAAGATACCGAGCGAATGCGGAAAATACACTCGGCCATAGGTCGCGATCTCGCATCCCGCTGCCGAGCCCCAGGCTGCGCTCGAAAAGTCGCCAAATCCATCGATCGAAACAACTGCTGCCCCATCGAACGGACAGACGTGGAATGCCGAGGACAGATGGGCCAAATGATGCTCCACGCGATGAAGTTTCGCGCGGAGTGTTTCACCCGGGAAGGCTTGCTCCAGCAGAACGGGAACCCCCGCGCGAGCGCGGCGATTGCGTAACCGACTAAGCACCAAATTGATACTCGGGCGCTTGAATAGGAAATACCCAATCTTGCGCATTAAGTTGGCGCGGTTGTCCTGATTCAAGGCGATGTGCTCGATATCGGACAACCGAACGCCTGCCTGGTTCATGCAATAGGAGATGGCATGCACAGGAAACCCAGCCCAATGCTTGATACGGCGAAATCGCTCCTCCTCGGCGGCAGCGATCAGCTTGCCATCGCGCACCAACGCCGCAGAAGAATCACCGTGAAAAGCGTTCAAGCCAAGAATAACCACCGAGCTCTCCAAAGCTTCAATGCTAGCGATGTATATATGTCAACACGAAAAGCACGAAGACATGAGCAGGCGTTCCTCAGTTGGAAAGAAATGGCATCGTCTAGCGAAATGTGTAGGCATCTGGAACCGCGCGGATCTGAAACATCACATAGGGTTCGCTTCAAGAAAAAGCCAGTTCGTCTGATGGCCTCGCCGTTCATCAGCAGCGCTTAGCACATCGATACCCTCGATCGGACCGACAAGAATTTCCGGTGCCAGTCGGACCGAAGGAGTGATTCCGATGATGTTGTGTGTGCCCGCAAATTTTCGAATAATCTTACGTTTGTCTCCAAACTCGCAATGAATTTCAGTCGACTCCCATCACGGTCGATACCACACATTTGCGTACATACCTGCCAGGATCGCATCCGCTCGAGCCCTACTCGGCACGAACGGCGGACCGACCGATCCTTGGTCGGGGTGCGCGAATTGTGCCCACCTCGGTCCGCGCGGACTGCTCCAATCGCCGCATAGTGAGCACGAGGCCGAGAGCGCCCCCAACAGTAGAGGCTCGCAGTAGGATTATTAATGATCGCCAAGATCACACTTATCGTTAGATGAGCCATCAAAACAATTCCTAAAGCCCGATAGGCTGGATCTCAACGACAACGCACAAGCAGATTCATGTCGTTACAAATTGAAGGCTTTTCGTAGCTGATCGACTGATTTCTTTCTTCACTATCACTCAACAATGACGATTTCAGATCGCTCTCGCTACGGAAGCTCCCCTTGCCACCCATCCTCTACAGTCGAAAATGGCCCCATGTCGTCAACAGCAATCTGCCGCCGGGTTTCATGCAACATGCCATGGCGCGCGCGCATTAATTTCAGATCTTCCATGACATGCTCTATTGTTTCCAGGCATATGACTACGTCAAAGCACCTACGAGGTCTGCTCTACGAGCCAATTCTCGGATATCCAGCACCTCGAATTGCGCGGAAGGAGCCTTGCAGTATATGGCACGCTCCTTCGCGACCGATTGATTCCGCTCGCCCCAGCTCAGTCCGAGTGCGCGGTAGCCTCTCAGGGCCGCACCAATCGAGAACGCGCCTGAACCGCAGCCAACATCTAAGAGGCGCTCGTCATTTCTTGTTTTCGGCAGGCGTGCCTTAAGCCAAAACCAGCGATCCAGGACGAGATGGTCGCCATGAACAAGCGTCGCGGGAAAACCTACGAGCCGTACCAGCGCGGATCTGTCCATTAATGGAGAATTCCCCAGATGACCTTCGATCCGCGTAAATAACGCGCTCTCAGCTTTCCCTTGAAGACAAAGAGGATGCAGCAGGCACTGACGAAAAGCGTTCCTGAGCTGTGCAAGCTCCGCCACGAGCGCATCGTTCAATCGATAGTCCGTGGGGGAGACGAGTAACACAATCCATGGCGGGTTGCGCTCCTCGACCGCATAACGCCAGTGCTTTGCATGCAAGGAAATCTGGTCAGGATCGCGAGTGTTCCATCGGCGCTGCCACTGCCATCCTCTTTGCGTCCACCCGAGACCAGGATAAAGTGGGGCCAATACTTTGTTCCGCATTGTCAGTCAGCAGAACCGAAGTATGGTCAACATTTCCGGACCGGACGTAAGCTTTGTGCAGATTCACGACCCTACTTGGCATGAACGGCTGACCGACCAACCCTTGCTCGGCTCGCCGCAAGAGTTGCGCCCGGCCTCCGTACTAAGGCTTGCTCTAACCGTTGCATTGCGAGCAGGAGGCCGAGAGCGCCCCAATAGTAGAGGCTCGCAGTCGGATTGTTAATGCTGGGGAGGAGGATATACACCGCCAAATAAGCCGTCAAAACAATCCCCAAAGACCGATAGGCGGGATCTTTAAACGACATCGCACAGCGCAAAGCAAACGTAGCTATTAGGAATCGTAAAAAGTAAATGAGTAGCAACCCTATCACGCCAAGCTCTTCCGTCACCCGCGCCGGTTCCTCTTCGACTATTAGACCGTGAAGCCACCAAAACTCGTCGGTCTGCATTATTGTTAAGCCGGCAGCGTGCGTGGTCCCTATGCCAAAGCCCAAAGCAGGCGCTTCCGAAAGTGCTCCTATCGTCTGATCTAGCGGCGCGGAAACCACTCGGGAGTATAGCGTATCATCGGAAGAGGAAGTCGCACGTTCGACAAACCCCTCGTACGCGCGAGGAGATAGGCTCACTGCGACAATCGCAAAGATTGGTATTAGGATGAAGAGACGCATGGCCATCTGGGGAGCAAGGACCCGGCTGGCTACGGCCATCCCGAGGATAAGTGGCCCCGTCGCCACCAAGATATAGACAGGAGCTCGCGAGCCTGTTGTGAACATCGCACCGATTGCGAGGATCAACGCCAGAATCGGAGCGATATTGTTCTTAAGACGCCAACCTCGGGCCATGTTGTACCCTATGGCGAGAAAGGAAACGAAGCTGAGAAATGTCGCATAACCAGAAATAAAGGAAAAAGTGCCGGAAGTTCGCACCAGGTCGTATGCGGCGCCGAATTGCACACCCGCAGCCTCCACATCCTCTGAGTAGCTCACGTAGGTATTAAGCCTACTCTCCGGTCCGGCCGCGATCTGAACAAAACCGAGCACTGCAACGGGGATGGCCATTATGAGATAACGTCTGATCAAATCAAATAGCTGTTCCCGTGATTTGATCGTATAAGGAAAGATGAATGCAACAGGCGCATACAGGAAATACGTCTTTAACCCCACCAGTCCAACCAGAATGGATGGGCTGTTCGGATTCAAAACCTCGAGACAGCCGAATACAAAGCTTAGAATAAGAACAAACTTGATCGGACCCGCGCTTCTCAATGCGGGTTGGTTCCGTTGCCCATCCAACAAAAATCCGAAGTAGGCCGCCAACAGGATCGCGTCCTTCACGAGATATATACCCGCCTGACCCCACGGGAACACCCATTTGCGCAATGCTCCCTCGAACACGAGTAACACGAAAACTCCGAACAGCGCTCGCTGCCAGTACCTCATCGCCACAAATGCACAAGGGACAGCAATTGCTGCAAACAACCATACGGCTGGATTCTCAAAAATCATGAAACTTGGATCGTCTAACCTATTGTCTGATTCAAGACCGCGTCCTTCATAGGAAGGAAGATGACATTCGGTGAACCCCCGACTTCGGCGTCGTTTGCAAGCGCCTTCAGCAAGCCGCTATCATCAAGCCTAAGACCAATATAGCCCAGTGGGTCGAGGCGACGCCGAAGTTCCGCAAGTGAGCCCCCACGCTGGACGCCGCCGATCTCGATGAGCAGATTTGGCCGGCACTTCGCAACCAACTCCGAAAGCCCAGCTAGCACATCGAGCTCATGGCCCTCGACGTCGATCTTTATAAACCCTATATCGCCCAGCGCCATTCGATCGGGCCGCACAGTCCGTATCTTTATTTCGTCAACAACGTGCGTCGGAAGTTCGGCAAGCTGATTTTTTGGCTCGATGGTACCCCACCCTGCATATGGAATGCCATTTACGACCGGAACGCGCAAGGTGGCATCGCCCTCTACGGCTGACACCGCAGCCTCGTGAATCTCGACCCCCGGAAGTGCTCGTTTCAAACCCAAATGCGACGATGGATTCGGCTCAAATGCTATGCAACGCAGTGCCAATCGTTGCAAAAAGAATGCGTACACGCCTTCGGCGGCCCCAATGTCGATCGCCGCTCTCGTCGGATCGACAAGATACCGCAGCAAGCGAATTTCTGGTTCTCCAAACCGGGCAGCTTGCCACGCTCGCCATTTCAGCAGCATGCGGTACGCTCCGGCAAGCGGCAAGGTTCGCCTCAGCACCCGATCGACCTGGAGTATAGCCCAATTCATACGTCGGGATCGTTAGGTCATGAGGCAATGCCAGCCACTGACTCCAAGATGCGCAGGTAGCTGCGGGCGACTTCCGAACGCGAATGACGAGTGAGATGGACTGGAGCAGAAGAGCGATAGTCGGCGCGCAGGCGGTCATCTTCGAGCAGCGATCTGAGTGCTCTCGCCATCGCAGAGGTGTCTGCATTGGGCACGGTCACACCACAAGGACCGATCGCTTCCGGGAGCCCGCCGAGGTTGGTACCGACGACCACACATCCGCAAGCAATGCCCTCAAGCGCGACGATGCCGAATGGCTCCGCCCATCGCGACGGCACCGCCATAACTTTATGTCTCGCGATAAACCTAGCCAAATCAGATCCCCGCTTGATCCCTGTGAAAATCACCTGTTGTACGAGGTCGAGCTCTCCGACCCTTGTCAAAATGGCTGGACGTTCTGGGCCGTCACCCACGATTGACAGGCGAGGCCGGAAGCCTGTTTGGCCGAGCTGGCCCAAGGCCCCGATCAGATCAGAAATCCCTTTGTCAGAGACAAGTCGACCGACAAAGACAATATCAAGGTCCCTGATCACATCGCTGTATTCTTTAAAGACTTCGGCGCGATAGGTGTTAGGAATCACGACCGATCGCCCCGGAATGTGCGACTGTACCTCCTTGCTGCAGCAGATATTATTGCTGAACCGAGTTACAGTTTTCTTTAGTTCCGGCACAAAGTTAAACCGCCCGTATGAATTGTACGTGGTTTGGTGACTAATGACCAGTGGGGTGCCTGCAACCATTATTGGTACTAGACCACGCAAACTTACGCCTCCGCAAAGGCAGACGTCGGACCAGCGCAACAATTGCACATACGATTTCAGGGTCGGCAAGCGCACGACTTCATAAGCTTGATTCTCACGCTCCTTTTCAACAGCAACTTGCGTTGCTACCTTTACATGATGACCCGCGGCAGTAAACTCCTCTGCAAGTATTTCCATCATGGTTTCCACACCACCGACACTTGGCCAGAACACACGGGAATAAATTAGAATCTTCAAACAATGCTCACGGTATTCAACGGCACCAAAGCGCGCGAGATCGAGTTCATGAGAAAGTCCGCCTGAACTGTCAGAGAATTGGACGTGTACCAGCGAACAATTTGCGTTGGATCGAAGTGAGGCCCTGGGCGCCAGCACCCGTCTCGAGTCGTGGGTCGCCAAGGAAATGCTGCGAAGGCCGATACCCGTCAAATGCAGGTGACAAAAAAAGAAAATTTAAAAGGCCAACCCGATCCTGTTTACGGATCTGAACACGCGCTCTACCGCCACCTGTCGCTCATTTTTCAGCTCCCGACGAAACGCGTTCGCTTGGCGTAGTTTCCGGGTTGTTCAACATCGACTCATCCGACGTTGCTGTATCGGATAGGAGACGCCATGAAGAATCATATCAGGGACTCTGATTCTCGCAGCCCGTTGCCGAAACAGAGCACGTGGCCCATTATCCCACCAGAGAACTCGCTCCTGGCCATCTCTGTTTTGCGGAAGCAGCCCTATTCACGGATCTTGGGTAGTGCCAAAGCGCCGCTCGTCCTTCCGCCGGGACAGACACTCCTGCCGTACGACCCGCAGGACTTCACCCACGGAACCACTACGCGTCTGTAGCATCGCGCGTGCGAACTCCCGCAACTCGTCATCTTCGAGGTTGACATTCCTGAGTTGAATCGTCTTCCAATCCACGATTAGTCGCAGCCAAAGCCCCTGAAGCACATGGTATAGAAAACCTGCACGCCCGTCGCACATCCCTCCGGCGATCACATAACGATAGACAAAGTAGAGTACTGGTCGCAAAAACAATGGCAAACGCAGCCACCGGTCACGGAGCCACGCAAATCTCTCGTCTGTCGTACCCAGCAAGCGCGGTGTACCATCCCAGGTATGAAGGCCTCTGCGTCGCAGCTCCTCTTCAACGGCGAAGCGTAACGCGAATTTGTCCTGTTTTCCAATCCAAACCGAGATGTCGTCATCCTTTCTATTGTACTCAATTACACTTTCTTGCCACACTAACACGCGCCGTTTCACGACAAAGCGAAAGTCCACAAGGTCGCCACTCTCCACCCGTGCAAAACCGTGGCGTATGATGCGCAGCCAATATTTCTTCGTGCCACCGAATCGAATCGTACCCCAACCAAATCTGTATAGGTGCCTGATGTAGATTCCATCGACATCGTCAGGTACCTTTGGCATATCTCGCGTGATTTTGGCGAAAAGATCTTCAGTTACAACGAAATCCGCATCAAGCGCTAATATCCAGGGCGTCGTAATGGGAAGATTGTCGAACGCCCATTGCCATTGGCTCGCATGACTTGTGTAGGGATGCATAAACACCAGAGCGCCAAAATCTTCGCATATCTCACTCGTGCGATCCGTACTCCCTGAATCGACAACGAATATCTTATAGCTGGTTCCGATGCTTTCGAGACAATGCGTTATGTTTTCTTCTTCGTTGTGTGCGAGAATGATTACAGTAATTAACTGATCTGCGGCTGCCAACGGGCTAATCCTGTTGATAAAGGGGGGCATCCTTGGATTTGCAGGCCTATTGACCTGAGCCGTTGAATGCCGCGACCACCTCCCGCTCTTCGATTCACCTGAGCCACTCGAACAGTTCCTTGTTATCTCGCACCCACCCGATTAACCGACCGACACCTTCACCCACAGGGATTGTAGGCTGCCATTGAAGAAGTCGCTGCGCCTTGTCAAGGCCGCAGACGAATACTGGCTGATCGCCGGGCCGCCAGTCGCCCCACTGCAGCGGAACTGAAACCTGCAAATTCTCTTCTAGTAGGCCAATCAGTTCCAGGAGTGAAAGGGTATTACCGGGACCACCGCCCATGTTGAAGGCATGGCCGCTAACTGCCTCGCGGCGCTCGTAGGCTGCCTCGTAGGCACGCGCCAGATCCTCAACATGCAGCACGTCGCGGATCTGCTTTCCGTCACCATAGATCGTGATCGCCTTGCCGAGAACTGCTGCAATCGTGAACCAAGCCACCCAGCCTTGGTCTTCAATGCCGAATTGGCGCGTCCCGTAGATGCAGCTCTGCCGGAAAGTCACGCCGCGGATGCCGTAGATGCGCGAATAATCGATGGTGTACTGGTCGGCAACACCCTTCGAACATCCATACGGAGAGTGAAAGTCGAGTGGCCGGTCCTCACCCACGCCGTTCGGCAGATCGAGGTACTCATAGCGGCCGTTGCGCTCGACCACGCCGATGTCTTCCATCTTGCCGTAGACTTTATTGGTCGATGCATTAATGAAAAAGCTGTCAGGACTCTTGAGACGGACGGCCTCGAGTACATTAAACGTGCCGAGCGCGTTGATTTCGAAGTCTTCACGGGGATGACTGACCGAGGTGGTGACCGCAACCTGCGCCGCAAGATGCAAGACCGCGGCAGGTCTGACTTCATCAACGATGCGCTCGATCGCCGCGCGGTCCCGGATATCGGCGTGTTCGAAACGAACCTGCCGCCGATGTCGCAGCCAATCGAGATTCTCCTTTGCGCCCCGGCGCGACAGATTATCGAGAATAGTAACCGCCCAGCCTTGCTGGTGGAAATGCTGTGCCGCATTCACCCCAATAAAGCCGGCACCGCCCGTAATCAATATGGATTTCATGCAGCTCTCATGCGGTCGGCAAATTCATCTCCGAATGCACCCCAGAACACGCCTTCCACTTTTGACGAATAGTTGCGCAGCACCAAATGCCCGGGCACCCTCACCGGCGCCGCAGGACCTCGTTGCAAATAATTCGAGTGATGGCGTCCGCCGTCTCGAATGCATCGAAACCGACCAGATATCCGGTTTCGTCAACCACATCAGTCGGCACTACTGGACTGGACACCCGTAGGCCATCGCGCCATGCGCGCGCTTGATGTCGGCGCCGATGTTGCAGCTGCTGCAGCGCCGATCAACAGTCACACCGCACAAACTTTTCCCTAAGAATCGGCCAGCGGAATGCGGTCACGCTTGTGTTGCTGACCCGCGGCACTAGACTCCTCCCAAGTATTTCCATCATGGTTTCCACGCCACCGATACTTGGCCAGAACGTGCGGGAATAAATGAGAATCGCCAAGCAAGCGCGAGATGGAGTCCACGAGAAAGTCCGCTTGAACTTTCAGAGAGTGGGATGTGTACCAACTGAACAATTTCTTTTGGATCGAGGCGAGATGCTCGGCGCTAACGCGCCTCCTCAGTCGTAGTCCGTCAAGGAAATGCTCCGAAGGCTGCAACCCATCAAATGCGCCCTGTTTCTGCGAGAGAACAATGGGAACGACACCGTGCGCAGCATAGGCCGCAAAGACGCCGGATTTGCCGATGAAATCCAGAGGGTACGCGACGAAGCCAAACCTCGCGCGCTGAAGCAGCTCGGACACAGCAGCTTGCGGTAAAACTCCCTTCGAAAATACCGGCTCGCCGGCCAGAGTATCGGGCACCGAGGAGAAGCGCGGCCCGACGTCGAATACTTTCTCGATGCCCAGCGCTGCGACGATTCGTTCCATATCTCGACGATAAATGCTAAAAAGCCGATCTTCCACCCCGGCGAGACCGAACACAACGGCGGTAGCAGTACGTGTGCATGGGGCGAGCCCGCAGCCCGGCTCCCCCACGTTGGAAAACACTGGCATAGCCGTGATTCTAGCGGCGCTGCCGTCTCGCCACTTCGACAGACGTTCCCTGTAGAGGTCGGTTGGTGTGATTGCTGCCGAACTCAAATTCAAAATGCTGCGCACGATTTGTTTCTGCAGCGGGGATAACCAGAACGCGCTTTGCCAAGGCCGCCCGGTCGCGTACAGCTCATGGAAGATGGTAAGAAGCGGCACGCGGCCGGCACGACGGCTCCAGATTCGGAGACCTTGAGGCAGCCATAGCGGAACACCTCGCTTCTGATAGCCGTAGCCGGAAAAATGTAAAACCACCGCGCATGCGTTGCTTTCAGCCGATAACAATTGAACTGTATCGGCCAGAATTTGAGCTTGGCGCTTTGGCACGCAAACTGTTCTCCAGTCATCCTCCACCGGCAGCGCGTTAACCGATGGAGTTCCTGACAAGAACACGCTGTTAAGACCCCCGGCAGCGCGGAGAGCACGCGCAAGCGCTAAGGCAAAGTCCGCAACTCCGTCTGGCTCCGCCGTGCGCCGCGCCACCACCTGGATCAGCGTTGGTCGATGTTGTTCCTCCACTACACCGATCACCGACTTTGCTAATCCGTCATCCAGCTCGACGAAGCCGCAGCAATAATTCCGAACCGCTTATGGTCGGCGCGATGGACCTCAAGTCACAGGCCTTCGGGTATGAGAATTTCGCTTAGGATTCTTAAACTTACACCGTCATTTCCCGTCTTTGTGGCGAGGCTAGCGCCGCACAAGAGCGGCCCTTTTTAGCGGAGAAGAGCTTATACAGCGCGTTGAGATCCTCCGCAAAAAGGTTAGGCTTGAACCGGGTGGCACGATCCCCGGTGCGTACCGGGTCGTCGAGCGCCGCTAGGATCGCAGATGCCAACTCCTCGCCATTCTCGGGATCAACCAAGGTTCCAAGTGCGCCATCACCTAAGGCGTCGCGACTCCCGTCTTGGCTTCCGGCGATCACGCGAATGCCAGTAGCCATCGCTTCGAGAAAGACGATGCCGAATCCTTCCATCGCGCTTGGCATCACAAACACATCCGCAAGCCGGAAATAGTCAGGTAGCTCTTCCGGCGGCACCGAGCCCGTGAACTGGACGTTTTTCGCAACTCCATATTCGACCGCTAGCGACTCCAACCGGGGGCGATCATCGCCGCCTCCCGCAATAAGGTAGATCGTGTCGGGGTGCTGATCCAAGAGTCGGGGCAGCGTACGGATCACTCGATCATGGCCTTTATATCGCTCCACGCCCAGCCGAGACACCGTCAACAGCACCTTCTTTCCGCCCGCGGCATGACGCTCGAGTAAATAAGCTGGCTTTGGCCCCGGGTGGTAATGTGGATCCACGGTGTTAGGAAGAACTTTCACTCGAGCTGGGTCTATTCCGACCCACTGCAGGAGCCGACGTCTCGTATGGCGGCTGACCGAGGTAACCATCGTCGCCGATTCCACTGACCGACGCTCCAGCGCCGAGTGTTCGCGCCAGAAGACTTCTATTCCATGCACTTGGAGCCACAACGGAACATTCAAAACTCTAGAGATACCCGCCGCTAGTGGCACCATCAACAAGTGGCCGCAGAAAACAAAGTCAATTGGCCGGTGCGTTATTGCTGTCCAGAGCGCGGAGAGCGAATATGCGAGCTTGCTTTCCACGGGACGAAGCTGCCGAACACCAGTAGGCACCGCGCTCACTGGTCTTGCGCTGAACCGCGGCAAGACGATCACGTGTTCGACTCGATCACAGCTGGCCAATGCCGATAAGAAATCGCGATTATATTGCGCGATGCCACCATGCCCTCCGAATGCTTCGGTGACCAGCGCCAGAATTCGCGATCCAGATCTCGCCATTACGCTCCCGCCGTGGCCGCCGACACCTGGAAGGCCCACCGCCTCGCCCACGCACACTTATAGGCAGCAAGCGAAGGAACCCGCCGCCATTCCTGGATGCGATTGTCCCGCTGCAGCCACGATTGGATAGGGGTTGTAAACCCAGTCTTCGGACGTTCGACCACTTTTGGGGGAAGTGGCACGCGCGGACTGTTCGCAAGCAGATGCTTGGATTGCGATCCATTCCCGGCGGTGATCGAGGCGAATTGGCTCAATAATTTGCTATCGACCAGCGGAACCCGCACTTCGAGGGAGTGTGCCATGCTGGCCCAATCCGTGTCACGCAGCAGCTGATTGCGCATGTAGAGCGAAGATTCAAGCGCCGCGACCCGGCAAAAGCTGCTCCTCGGCTTGGGCTTCAACAAAGCTTCAATGTGCCGAATTGGGTTCAATCGGCGCAAGCCCAGCCGAGCGGTATCAGCGCCGATCACGGCCTTAAGCTCCCATGGCATAAACAGGCCTCGGCGCAAGAAATATGCCCCCGCATAACTTCCCCCGTATTTGAGCAGACCTGCAGCTTTCGGGTTAAGAGACTGCGAGAAAACACTGGTGAGCAGCAACTGAATAAGATCTCCCAAGCCCGGAATTCGCCCGGGAACCGCCAGAGCACGTACACACAGAGGCACGTCGCGAAATGATGGATATCCGCCAAAAAGCTCATCCCCACCCAGGCCAGAAATCGCCACTTTCAATCCAAGTTCCCGCGCCGCTTTGCTCACGAACCAGGTGTTGAGACCATCGATCGTAGGCTGATCCATCGCTTCGAGAATTTTAGGTAAATCATTCCGGAACTCCTGCTCGGTCACGATACGCGTCGTGTGTCGCGTTCCGTATCGCGCCGCGATCTCTGCAGCGATCGGGGCCTCATCCTCCCTCCTGCCCCGAAATTCTTCAAACGCCACCGTCACCGTCTGGATCTCCCGCTGTCCCGCGTCGCGCATCAAACCGACCAAAGCGCCGGAGTCGATGCCGCTTGAGAGAAACGCGCCCACCGGGACATCGGCCACGAGATGATGACGCACGCTGTCGAGGAGCCCCTCGCGAGCACCGAGCTGCTGACCTTCGTCGTTTGTCGGCGAACTGGCAGCCTCGGTCCGGCAGTATGTATCGGCGATCGAAAAATACTGCTTTGTCTCGTGAGTGCCGACGCGATCCACCCAAAGCGTCGAACCTGCTGGCAAAGCACGGATTTCCTGGTAAGTCGTAAATGGTTCGGGAACACTGCCGAACAGACAAAATCCAACCAAGCCAGCTGGTTCCGGATCTCGGGAGACTTTTCCGGCTGCCAACAATGCTTTGACTTGTGATGCAAATCGGACAGTCCAGCCATCGTCTGCATAATACAACGGCTTGATACCATAAGGATCTCGCGCCAGAAGAAGCGCGCGCTTCTCAGCGTCCCACAGACCGAACGCAAACATTCCGCGCAGATCGTGGACCATTGCTTCACCTTTTTCGGCGTAAAGGTGCAGCAGAACCTCCGTATCAGTTTGAGTGCGAAACCGACGTCCCTTTGCTTCGAGCGACGCTCGCAATTGCCGGTAATTGTAAATTTCGCCATTAAACGTGAGGACGAGCTTGCCGTCGGCGCTTACCATCGGCTGCGCGCCCCGCTCTGAAAGGTCAATGATGGTCAGCCGGCGATGCCCAAACGCCACACGCTCATCTTGCGAATACCACTCACCAAGGCCATCTGGTCCGCGCGCGGCCATATGATCACGAATGCGCCGCAGCTCGGCGCGATCAACCGGGTTGGCAGCGTAGTGATAGGCGTAAATACCCGCGATGCCGCACATGAAATGAAGCTTCAGGACAGGTAAGATGTCGTTTGTCGCAAGCTTGGTTTCGGCGCCGCGAAATTCTAGATCCGCCGCAGCCTCAATCGCCAGTTCGCGTTCGCGATCGTGAAAAAAAGCCCGGGCTCTTTAGCTAAATCAAACATCCGATCGCGAGGATCACAACTCAACCGCGATCTATCGGTTCGCAACATTAGCGCGCAAGTTGGATCGCACTTGGTTGAACAAGTCGCTTGGCACGATCGGGGCGTCGTGCTCGCTCTTGACTGCTCGTTCTATGGTATTTAGCGCGTTCACCAGTCCCGCCACATTGCCCACATCGACTCGACAATATCTGTCGGACGGCAGCGCATGGCTGGCCAAGAGGTGGATGTCTGAATCCTCGCTGCCAACAAACAGGACTCTTTTTCCGGACTCGATGCAGGCGTGAATCTTTGAAGGCAATACATAGCCGACGAAGGGATTGCGCAGCGTGATCAAGTGCACGTCGGCGGCCAGGAGGAGTCGCGGCAGGTCGTCGAGCGGAACCAGGCTCGATCGGTAAACAGGCACGCCACGCGAGCGAAGCTCGCGTTCGACGCGATCGGCCTTCGCTCCCGTAGCATTCAACCAGAACTTAAGGCCATTCTGCGATTGATAAGAGTATTGCGTGTAAGCTTCGATGAACGTGTTTTCATCGTGGGCGACGCCCCAATTGCCCGAGTAAAGGATGACCCCGGCCCCGCCCCGCAGGTCATCGGGAAGCGGTAGAGGCATCAGTCCTTGCGTGAACGTCACCGGAGAGGGATCGCGCTTTAGACGAATCCGTCCCGCCGCAATTCCGCACTTCTCAAGTCGCCGAGCCTGATCAATGCCTAAGACTTCAAATGTATCGGCGCGCCGGCGCCAGAATTGCGTGAGAAGAAGCAGCATTCGAAGACTAGGCCCGCTACTTCCGCGCTCGGCGATCAGGCACTCCGGATGAAAGTCCGTGATGCGGTAGATGAGCCGTTTCCTGAGAAGGAGATTGAGCGGTGCAATGAAATGCACCATCAGTGGCGGGCTGCCGGTAAAGAGGATTGCATCTGAGCGCCGCATCGCCCGAAATGCGGCACTCAGGAGGAGGATGTTGGAGACAACCGTCCAGATTAGCCGTGCCAGAAACTTCTGTTTCTTATAGGTGCGACGATGGATGCGAAGCACTTCGAGCGAGCCATCGCCTACCACTTCCGCGGCCTGCCGGTTCGATGGCCCGCTGGTCAATCCGACCAGCGTCACCGCCCACCCCTCGCTCGCCCACTGGCGAGCGAACAGAACGGCATATTGACCCACCGCGCCGAAATCTGGCGGCAGCCAGTCGCAAATGTAGACGAGCCGCTTGTTCATCGCCTCATTCTGCGTGATGAGGAATCTGCTCCCCGATCACGAGACTGCGCGGATGCTGGTTGGCTTCGATCCAGCGGGTGATACTCGCAGCGCTTCGCCGTCGCTTCGCGCATTGCGCATCACTTGACTGCTGATCCAGGCGTACGTCGGGCGTAGCCCATCGCCGAGCAGCGTGGACGGCGACCAATTGAGCCTCTCGCGAATGAGCCGGTTATCAGAGTTGCGGCCACGCACCCCAGTCGGACCGTCGATGTGGCGCTTCTTAAGCGATTTACCTGCGATTCCGGCGACCATATCGACAAGCTGGTCGATGGTCACCATTTCATCGGAACCGATGTTGACGGGACCAGTGAAGTCCGATCGTGTCAGCCGCAACGTGCCCTCAAGACATTCATCGATATAGAGGAAGGACCGAGTCTGTTTCCCGTCGCCCCAGATCTCGATCTCGCCTCCGTTTGGCGCCATTGCGACTTTGCGGCACACCGCCGCCGGAGCCTTCTCCCGACCATCATTCCAGCTGCCCTCGGGCCCGAAAATATTATGGTAACGAGCAACCCGGACTTCCATGCCGTGATTGCGGCCATACGCGAGGTAGAGGCGTTCGCTGAAAAGCTTCTCCCACCCGTACTCGCTGTCCGGTGCGGCTGGATAGGCCGACGACTCTGCGCAGTTCGGATTGTCGGGGTCGAGCTGGTTGTACTCAGGGTACATGCAGGCGGAAGAGGAATAAAAAATTCGCTTGTTATTGCGCGTATGCGCGGCGTGAACAATACTGAGATTAATGCTCGCCGAATTGTGCATGACGTCGGCATCGTGTTCCCCGGTGAAGATGTAACCGGCCCCGCCCATATCGGCCGCGAGCTGGTAGATTTCATCGAACCGACGGTCGATCACATGTCGCACGAAATATGCATCACGCAGGTCGCCGATCATAAAATCATCGGCCTCGGTCTCGCTGAACCGCGGGAATTTGAGATCGGCGCCTCGCACCCAGAAGCCTTCGCGCTTGAGCCGCTTGACAAGATGGTGACCGATGAAACCACCGGCCCCGCACACCAGCGCAGATTTTCCGGTCATTGGTTTCGAGGACATCTGACTAGCTCCCGATTATTGCCGTTCGCTGAAGCCGCCTGGCTTGAGCCAAGCTACCGCCCTTCGGGTGAAATGCCTTCACCCGCCATAGCCGCAAGCGAGAGCAGCGCGCCATGAGCGCGGTGCAGTTTTCATGCCGCTGGCGCCAGCGCCGAACGGTGAAGCGTAACAGGAACCGCGGTTCCCATCATTTGGAGCAAAACCCGCACCCGTCCGGCCGCGTTCAGCCGGTCGAGCGTCCCTACGAAATCGACAAAAGGGCCGGTCAGGATCCGAACGTGCTGCCCTTTGACGAGTTCGCTATCCAGTCGTGTCAGGCTATCTTCAGACCGCTCGATTAGTGATTCGACGATCCCAATGGGGACCGGCACCGGACGACCGTCTCGGTTGCTGAACAAGGACGACACGCCAACCGTGCTGCGCACCGACAACCAGCGATCGCGCTCGAGATCGAGGATGACAAACAGATAACGCGGAAACAGGGGCGCCCGTACCGTCTTGAGCTGGCGGGCGTGACGGATCGTTTTTTGAATCTGCGGTTGAAAGGTCCGAAATCCCTGCGCGCCGAGATGCAGTTCGGCCTTCCATTCGCTCTTTGGCAACGTGTGAGCGAGAAACCACCGCTCGTTTTCCGCGAGCGTTCGCGACCCGACATCGAAGTGCAACATGGTTAATTCACTGAGCTCACGCGTCGACGCTGAGGCTGACCATAATAATAATTTGCACCGTAACTGTCATAGTGGCCCATAACAGCCATATCCACTTTATTGAGGACCACCCCGACCATATTTGCATGCACACTTGGCGCATTACGCAGCGCGTACTGCACGGCATCGATTTTCGTCGAGCCCCACTCAACCACCAGAAGATAAGAATCTATGAAGCGCGACGTTGCGCGCACGTCCATACTCGCAACTAGCGGCGCAAGATCGACAATCACATAATCATATTTTATTTGGAGCGTGTCAAAAAGCGATTTTGCCGCCTTCGAGGCAAGGAACTCAGTCGCGTTTGCCACACTTTCACCCACCGGCAAAAATTCCAATTGCGTGGCTTCGTCAGTCCAAACCGCGTCTGCAAGATCAACCGTTCCAGCAACTACATCAAGAAGTCCGGTGTTCGCATCTGGCGCTAGCAAACGTGAAATCGAAGAGTGGCGAACATCACAATCCACTAAAATAACGCGTGCGCCACTCTGCGCAATGAGCGTTGCCATCGCCACGGCCAGGGTGGACTTGCCCTCGCTTGGTAAGCTCGACGTCAAGCCAATAATCTTTGCATTTGCTTGATTGTTCATATCGATCGTCAATTTGATCGACCGGATGGCTTCCGCATACTCACATGCCGGCGCGTCGATGATCATCTGCATGATCTTTGGAGTGATGCAAATATTCCTCGCTCCTACGCGGCCACTAATGTCAAATCTCTCCTCCCGTCTTTGCTCCAGAGCAAGAGGTCGTCGCGGCTTAGAAAAAATTCTTTTCTTGCTGTTGTCAGCGACCAAGGGAACCAGCGCGAGACAATCGGTCGCAAGAACCGATTGTACCTGTTCCCTGGTCCGGAATTTGCGGTCCATAATTTCCCGGAAGGCCGCAATTCCGCCCCCGATCATCGCTCCTGCAACTATCGTCACCAGCCCAACGAGAGCCGTTTTGGGCCCAGTCTTGACCGCGGACGCTGACGAGATTTGCCGCGCCTCACTGATCGGAAATGTTTGTTGCTGAACGGATTCGGTATGGCGCTGAAGGAAATTGTCGTAAAGTCTGCGGTAGCTCTTCGCCGCAGCATCGAGACTGAAATAAGTGACTAGCGCCTGATTCGTCTCCGTGGATTGCGATACGAGTTTGGCCTGTGACTTGTCAAATTCGCCCTCACGCTTCTTGGCTATTTCGTATTCACTTTTGAGGTTTTCCTCGATTCGTCCCAATTCATCGCCGATGGATCTGCGAATATCTCGAATCTGGTTGCGCAAATTGTTAACGGCCGTATGGTTCTTGCCATAGCGCAACGACCAATCCGCCTCTCGGTTCACCAAGTCCAGATATTTGGCTCGCAACGGTGTTATGATCCCGCTGCTCATGGCCTCGGGTACGGTCTCATCCTGCTCCCCGGAATTGGGCCTATCTTGCTGATAGGCTTTGCGCACAGCTTGCAGCCGCTCAAGGCGCGCCTGTACATCGGAGGCGTGGACGCGAGCAGAAACGAGTCCCCCACTTATCTCGCTCAGCTCTTTCTCATTCATGAGCCCGGCGCCGGTTGCCACAATATTATTTTTGGCTCTGTAGTCGATGGCGGCACGTTCGGCAGCCGCCGCCTGTTCACGTAACGCCTGAAGCCGCTCCTGCAGCCAGTCGCTCGCGCGCCGATTAGCCTGGTACTTGGCGTTTAACTGATCGAAGATGTAGGCATCGATCATTGTATTCGCGATTTTGGCGGCCTGCTCTTGGTTTTGCGAGCGAAAATTGATCTGCATCATGTAGCTTTGACCAAGCCGTTTGATGCTGAGTCCGTCGCCTAATGCAGCAATCGCGGCGCTGACACGCTCCAGTTCTGTTCTGGGTTCAGGGTCTTCACCCCATCCGAGACGGAATAAGAGCTTGTCGAGCCACCAAACGCCGGAACGGACAAATGCGGGATCGTCGGCAAGCCGCAGTTGTTTCACCACGTAGCTCGCGATGTTCAGCGATTTCAGGGCGATACTCTGACTCTCGATCCAGACCGCGTCAGGTAATGCGCTACCTATCAGAGGCTCCAACGGGCTCTTCCGCGGCTCGATCATCATTACGGAGGAAGCCGTGTAGGTCGCTGGAGTGATGTAAAGATATAATGCCCCGAAAGGCAGGGCCAGCAACAAACCGAGCAAGATCAGCCGATAGCGCCGACGCAGAAATCCGGTGACCAAATCAATCTGTGCCCCCAGCGTGGGTGACGCAGGGAGGGCTGGTCCATTGACCGACGAATCAAACTGTGGCTGCTCAATTGTGGGCACGAGGGGTCACTAACCCTAGTTACTCTGGTTGTCGCAAGCCCCCACCGCCAGTAGCTATCACTCCCCCTCCGTGCGGGAGACGTGACCAAGCTCACCCGATTAGCACCCGCACGCTTTCTACCAAACTCGTCCGCCGAAGCAAGCCTCTAGGACCTGATATTTTTTGGACCCAAGATTTGATTTAATTTACTAATAACCGATAACGCATCGCGTCGTCGGCGGGCGCCGCCCGGGTGCCATCGCTTCTTTCCGACCAAGGAGTGCCCGTTTCCAGCCAAGGTAGGACCGGAACCAGCCCGTTGAGCGCATCGGCAGAAAAGCCGCTCGCCATCGGGACCCGATCGAACGGACCCGGCAACTTAGCTGAGTTCGCTCCAAGGCAAGCGTTCAGCATCGCAGCTGGCCGTCGCTATGACGGCCAGCAGCGGCGCGGCTTGGACCCCTAATCCGAGCTCGCGCTCAAGCCTCGACCACAGAAAATAGGGTACGGTCAGCCACGTGGGCTGATCCTCATAAGTCCTGCCGCGGAAGACGACAAAGACGCGGTCGCCATCCGCTGCGTTGCGGCGAATGGCGGCGCTGTCCCAAGCCATCGGATTAGATCTGACAACGAGGATTCGGCACGGACCGGCGCTCGCCCGCAGCATGTACTGTCCTTCGCCCGTTCGATCGGCCAATGCGACAGCGAAATGTTGTCGACGGAAGAATTCCGCGACTTTTTGTTGCACGTCGGTCTCGCTCGCCATGCTCAGATCTGGACGCACGAAGAGCTTCAGCCCAAGCGTGAGCGGAAGCGCTAGAATAAGGAACCATTTAAGCGCGCGAGAACAATTCACGCCGCGCACCTATTAGGCTAAAGCCAATGATAAGGCTCAGAAATATAGTGCTTTCGACTGCCTCGCCCCATTTGTTATGAATCGCTTCAAAATGCCCGTGGCTTAGGCCGGTGACGGCAATTCGTGTGACATTCCCTGCGACCACCGAGACGACGGCGAGAGAGGACCATAGGAGATCTATAGGCCGCCAGCGGTGGTTTGCCCACTGTGTAACAGCGACCCAGCACAGGAAAGCGTAGGTGATATTGGCCCACGAGGCGCAGGCCGGCGTTATCACCATGTAGCCAGAATTATCGGCGAAGCGAACCATATTTCCAATGCGCTCAGTACCCAGCAACCATGCCGACATCGCTGCGTCGAGTTCTAGCAGGGGTCTTGCGAAAAATTGAAAAACCAGACGACTCCATAGCATGGGGACGGATAGCACGAGCAAGATCAGCGCGCCCCGCCTTCGCTCGGCACCATCCTTCGCGAAAAAGAGAATGTAAAGACTGAGACCGGTCACCGCCGCCCAACTCACGGCATAGATCGGAAGAATGACCAAGCCCAGAAAAACCAGGGCGACGACGAGGTCCAAGGTTCGGATCTCGTCTCGATTGCTGGTAGCTATCAGGTACACGCCGGCAAAACAGGCAAACAATACGATCACATTTAGTTCGAGGCCAAGGATAGCACCCGTCAAACCTTCCAGATTAAAGGTCTGAATGGATCGCCCCACGAGGCCGTTGGCGCAGGCGAGAATGTAAAGGCCGGTAAAAAGCTCATTGCGCGGTAGCGAATGCTGCAGCGCTGCGACCAGTCCGCGGCGTGGGGCGGTGAATTCGGTAGGAGTCGCGGTCACAGCCACTGGGACAATTGCCTAAGGTGTCGGTTGGACCAAAAGGCCGAGAATCGGCCGAGGGCTTACCGCTTTCATGCTCGAGGATCGGCGCAATGTCGGTGCAAGAAGTCGCGGTCGCCGGGCAGCTTTCCTCCGCTGGCCTAAAGCGCGGTCACCGTACTCTGTTTGTTTGCCCAAAGCAAAGGCCGTGCTGGCAGGAGGGCCAGCACGGCCTTGTGCGTTGATTAGAGTTGGATCAGATGGTTTTCAGGCGGCGGCGGCGGGCCAGAGCAAGAAGGCCGCCGCAAGCCGCGATCAGACCTGGCAGTCCCGCGCCGACGATCGGACCGGGAACCCGGACCGTCTCGAAGATGGCACCGCTATTCGCCGTGGCAACCCAGCTCGGGGACTGAGCTGTGCCTTCATTGAGGAAAGCGACGATGTAAGACGCCAGCGGCAAACCGGGGCTTATGTTCTCTAGCGGTGAGACGTTCGGATTATTTGCACCCTGGAGCGTAGCAGCGCCCAAATTGACCTGGAAGACAAAAAAGCCTGTTGCGCCAGGATCGAGCGCTTGCGTCGACGGCAGATACGCGCCGATTGGGTTGGACGGACTGGCGCTGATTCCCAAATACGCATCGAGGGCCCCGCTCGTAAACGGCGTGGCCGAAAACAAGGTCGCGGTCCCCGAGAAGGTGCCCGTCAGCGCAAAGCTGGCGGGTGCAGGTTCATTGTTAGGAACCAGCACGTCGATCAAGAAGCTGCTGCCCGACGCGGGGCCAGGAGAAACCGTAAAGCCGAAATTTATGGGAGGATTGTTGGTGGTCGGCGAGTTTGTGCCGTTGTCTATGCACTGCCCGGCGCCGCCGCAGTAGCCGTGTAATGGATCATCAAGTGGAACTGTATCTGCGAAAGCCGGTCCGCTGAGCATCGCCAGGGAGAGCGCGCTCCCATAAACTGCGAGTTGAAGCCGCCTTACCGATCTCATGTGAAAACCCCTCAATTTTTTAGGGTGTGCGGTCGCGTAGGGTGTGCGGTCGCGTAGTGAAACGCTACCCGGTCGCACGGATCAAGCGACATTTTTTGGATGAGATGCGCTCTTTTGCAACATTTTTTGCACAAAAGTGCCCCGTGCTGAGGGCACTTCTCGCACAGGATTGAAAGATCACCTCGCGATTGTTCGGCAATCGCTGGTTCCCCGCAAACGACCGTGTACGGGTCGCGCCGCCCGAAGCTCAGGCGATTTTCCGACGCCGTCGCCACCAGCCGGGAAGGCCACCGCTCGCCAAGATCAGGCCGGGCAGGCCGGCACCGGCGATGGGGCCGGGCACAGCAGCGGCCGTAAGGTCCCGGTTAGCTTGTTGGCCGTTATTGCTATCGACAGCGGAAAACCTCACGCCGATGGGCTGACCAACGAACTCGCCCGCTTGATGCAGCTGAAGGATCAATTGCTATTTTTTGGACAGCCCCAAGCGGAGGGTCGCTACGCTTTCAGCTCAGCCGCCGCCTCTTTCAACCGCGTCAGCTTCAGCTCAAGCGCGCCGCCGTCGCCACCAGCCGAGAAGACCACCGCTTGCAAAGATCAAACCGGGCAGTCCAGCGCCGACGATGGGACCGGGAACGGGCTGATAAGTTAGTGCAGATACATAGAATTCAACATTTCCATTAGCGGCCAGAAGTTCCTTAAAAGCGAAGTCAGTGCCAGTGGCAAGTACACCCAACGTGCCGTTGGCACTATTCGCTTCAGAAAAGGAGACTTGGGTGGTAGGGGTACAGGCCGAATTTCCAGCGCAGAATAAGAAATTCCCGGTCAAAGGATTCCCGGACCCGAAAGGTACATGAGCGGGGTCAAAAAGCGTCGCGACACCCGTCAAAGTTACGGCAGATGCAAAATGGAGGCGAAGTATCCCTCCACCTTCGATCTGGTCATCTCCAGTACCCGTATCGAGGCCCAATCCTCCAAAATTCGGCGTAAAATCGCCCCACACGTTGGGCGCGCCGCCGGCGGAAGTGGCCGTGATCGCCACCGAGGTGCTAGTAAAGTTTAGTGTGGGCAAAACGACGTCTCCCCCCGGGCACCCGGCCTGGGTGGGGCAGTTAATGGGGCTCGAACTCGTAGCGGCATAGACCGTTCCCGCCCCGCTGAATGGATTGCTAGCACTGTAACCCGTCCCTCCAGTGTAGAATACTGCCACTGAATCGGCCCCGGCCGGCGACGCAAATGCCGCTAACGCTCCGACCGCAAAGAGAAACTTCAGGCAGATCTTTGCTTTCATGGGTGCCCTCCAACCATCGCAATACACATATCGTCGATGTGGTAGTGCTGTGCGGTCAACCGTCAATTTTTGGACGAGCAGCCTGCGCGAACGTCATTTTTTGGACAACCGACGAAGCTGGCTTCGGGTAGAACGGCGCTGCGAGCTGCGCGACACCTTGGCCTCGAGACGCTTAACGGTTGGACTCGAGACGCTTAACGGTTGGAAGTGAGACTGAGGAAACTTCCGCTAGTCGGCAAGCCACTCACCTCCGGCTTCCAGCTTGAGCAATGGGTTAGACTGAAAGAGCGATTGTTGGCCCAGTTACACATTTTCCGCGTAAAATACTTACGATTGGCGGCCGCGCAGAGCGGCCGTTGCGGCGACACCCGGCACCCGACCATCCCTGGGGACCCGCGACGCAATAGCCATTGAATAATCGGGCGCTGGGCGCTAAGGCCTCCGCGATTCGTTGTAGAGTTCTCAGAGCCCAACACCGATCCGGCGATGTACTGAGCGACACCCCCATGAGTTCGATGCCACACCCCATGACCTGCGTGATCAGGGACCTAACCCCGTCAAGGTTCCGGCAGTCGGTTTTCATGCTTCTCCTCCTAGCTATCGCGACTGCTGGCTGCTCCAAAGTCGAACCCACCAAAGAGGAGCTTTTGTCTCGCGCCGAGGCAGCCTTTGCCGCGGGGCAATGGGACAAAGCTGAGATGGACTATCGCAAGGTGCTTAGCCTTGCCCCCGAAGATTCAGCGGCGCTGCGTCAATTGGGCATCATTTACCTCGACCAAGGACAAATTGTGCAAGCCTATCCGCTGCTCACGAAAGGCGCAGAACTGCAGCCGGACGATCCGGAAATACAACTCAAGCTTGGCCAGATCTATCTTTCGGGCCGTGGCTATACGCAGGCGCGCGACGCCGCCTCGCAAATCCTGGAGAAACAGCCGGATAACGATCAGGCATTGCTGCTGCTCGCCGACGCTTCACGAAGTCCCGATGATATTGCAGACGCCCGAAAACGCATTCAGAGCCTGCGGGAAAAAGGTCAAGACCGTGCCAGTTATCATCTGGCACTGGCGTCGCTCGACTTGCGGCAGAATGAGCAGCCGCGCGCGGAGAGCGAGCTCAAAACTGCTGTCAATTTGGACCCCAAGTCGATCGAAGCCCACGCGGCCTTAGCCTCCCTCTATTGGAGCCGCAATGATCTCAAAGAAGCCGACCAAGCTTTCAAAACTGCCGTCGAGCTGGCCCCACCGCGATCGCCCGCGCGGCTGCGATATGTGGATTTCCTGCTAAGAACAGGGGCTAGCGCAGAAGCGAAGAAGATCCTGGAAGAGACCAACCAGAAACATCCCGATTATCTGCCGCCGCGTGTTGCCCTCATGAAAATGGCTTGTGCGGAACACCAGGACGACGATTGCGTTGCGCGCGTGAAAAACGTTTTGTCCCAAGATTCCATCAACTATGACGCATTGTTTCAGGACGGAATCTTGAATTTGTCCAAGGGCGATGCCACCGCCGCAATTCGTGATTTCGAATTCCTGAGCAACGCCTATCGCCAGAATCCGCTGGTCCGATATCAGCTCGCTTTGGCTTATTTGCTCTATTCAGCTTCAAAGGATTTGAGCGACGAAAACCGCCGCAAGGCCGTGGAGGCCGCCGAAAGCAGGCTGAGCGAAGCGGTAGGTCTCCAGCCTCGTTTCGACCAGGCGGCGATGCTGCTGGCTGAACTCAAGATTAGGAAAGGCAACCCCGCCGCTGCCGTGGAGCTGTTGGAGCCGTTGACGAAGGAACGGCCGCAGATTGCTCAAGCGCAATACCTGCTCGCCACCGCCTATTTGGCCCAACAAAAGGGCGACCAAGCATTGGCAGTCTACCGGCGGATGACGGAATTGTTCCCAAATGATCCGCGACCCTCCTTTCTCATAGGGAGCGTGCTGCTAGCGCAAGGCAAACAGGCGGACGCCCGCAAGGCGTTCGAGAAATCAAATGAGATCTCGCCCGACTACCTGCCGGCGGTGGAAAGGCTCGTAGACTTCGATCTTGCCGATAAGCAATATGCCGCCGTAATGGATCGGGTGCAAAAGGTCATCGATAAAGATCCTAAGCTGGCGCAACCATGGGCCCTGAAAGCGAAGATTTATCTGGCACAACGGGATTTCGCGCACGCAGAGCCGGACTTGTTGAAAGCGATTGATTTGAATCCGAAACTAGAGCCCGCCTACCAGTTGCTCGCTCAGCTCTATGTCGCCTCGAACAGGCAAGAAGAGGCGATCGCAAAACTCACCACTTTCGTGGAGAACAACAAAGGGCCGCAAGCAGCTCCCGCACTCCTGCAACTCGCCATGATCCAAGAGCAGCTGAAGCACTTTGACGCTGCTCGGGATGCCTATGAGAAGCTGCTCACGGTTTCGCCAAATGTTCCCTTCGCACTTAACAATCTTGCGGTTCTCTATTCTGAGCACTTCGGACAGTTGGACAAGGCATACGACCTCGCAACGAAAGCGAAAGAGGCCGCGAACGAGCCGCACATCGCCGACACGCTGGGTTGGATTTTATTCAAGCGGGGCGACTATAACGATGCCCTGCCGTTGCTGCAGGACAGTGCAGCGAAGCTACCCAATCTGCCTGAAATTCAATTCCATCTCGGAATGACGCATTACATGTTGGGCGAAGAAGAACCTGCCCGGCTTGCGCTTCAGAAGGCCGTTGACGCACCAGCTGATTTTCCTGCCAAGGACCAAACGCGTCGGCGACTTACCATGTTGGCGACCCCAGCCGGAACGGCAAATGCGACGATTCGAACAGAACTGGAAAATTACCTGCGCGAAAGCCCGAACGATCCGGTGGCGCTCACACGGCTTGCAGAGGTTCAACAGCGGGAGGGCGCCGTTGATCAGGCGGTCAAGACTTACGAGAAAGTAATCGCTGACAATCCGTCTTACGCACCCGCCATGCGTCAACTCGCCCTGCTTTACGGCCAACTTTCAACCGATAGCCCGAAAGCCTACGAGCTGGTAACGAAGGCGCACGAAGCCTTCCGGGACGATGCGGTAATCGCAAAAACGCTAGGAATTCTGAGCTATCGCCGCGGGTTCTACCCGCAATCTGTGGAACTCTTGAAGGAGGCCGCCGCGAAGCGGAAGGATGACCCTGAGATCCTCTATTACCTTGGAGAGGTGCACCGTCAGCTCAAAGACTACACCGAATGCAAGGGTGAGCTGGAGCGTGCCTTGACTTTGAACCTTTCACCCGGACTAGCGAACGACGCAAAGACCGCGCTGGCGGAGTGCTCTGAAGCGTCTCCTCAATAACGGTCCGCAAACGACGTGGGCGGGTTGTGCCGGATGCTCACGCCATCTTCTGCCGCCGTCGCCACCAGCCGAGAAGGCCACCGCTCGCCAAGATCAGGCCCGGCACGCCAGCCCCGACGATGGGACCGGGAACTGGCGCAACGCTCGAAGCGCCGAATTGAACATTGTCGATGCCAGTGAGAGTGCCCGGCGTTGCGCTAATCTGAATCTTTGTGAAAGAGGCGCCAGTATCAATAATGCCGAAAAATCCCTCGGGTATGCCACTGCTGTTATTGCTATAGGAACCAGTCAGGGTCACGGTGGTGCCGGCATCGACGCCATCGAGAATCATTATCGGCAATGACGCGATGGCTGGCGTGTTCGGGAGTCCGTTAATCAACTCAAATCCAGCAGCATTCACACTGGAATTGAATTGAAAGACGAATGGCTGTGCCACGCCGGCGTTTTGCGAGAAAGTGCCGCCTGCGCACCCTGTGCTGGGATTGGCTCCGCCCGCGCAAAAAGCCGAATTAGTAGTGGTAAACAGTGTGGGCGGGACCGCAGCGGTCGAAATCGTGTATCCTGGCCGCGGCACGCTAGCCAAACCACTAGCATTGGCGACATTGTCGAGATTGTCAGTTGTGAGGGAGATTGAGTCGGCTGCCGCCGCGGCACTGAAGGTCGACTGCGTCGAAAAGCCGACTGCCGCCGCGTGCGCCGTTGAAACAAGTAACGCAAGCGCTCCTGCCGTGCCTGCGATGTCACGGATTATAAAGCTAAGCCGGAAACAACGCATTTTAATCCTCCATCATCCGATGCAGGTCAGATCAGCCGCTTTGAGGTTTTCCGCCGTCGCCACCAGCCGGGAGTTTTCACACCGAACGCGCAACATCGATTCAAAAGTGCGCACGCCCCGATTCGATTGTTTCAAATTTGAATTCCACAGTGACGTCTCGGCGACTTTTGCAACAATATCGCCCACTTTGCGGACTCGAGTCGGGCATCTCCCGAAGTCCGAGAAGCGCCAGAAGGCGACATTGACGCGGCTTGCCCGCCTCGACTTGCCAACGCCCGAGAACAGAAAGACCGCCTCGCGGCGGTCTCTTCATTTCAGATGTGTGTTTTAATCAGGCCGTGGCCGTGCGTCTCTTCCTGTACCAAGCCAGTATCGCGCCGAAGCCAGCCAACAGGCCCGGCAGGCCGGCGCCCGCCAAAGGAGCGGGAACTGGAGCCGGAGAAATGAACCAATCACTTAATTGATTGCTAATGCCCTGACAGCAGGCCACAAGATCAATAGTGATGGGCCGGCCACCGGCATTGCCAGGCGCAGAGCTAAGGCCGCTCGGAGTTGTGAAGTCGATCGCAAACTCCTTCCATTGGCCTGCCACCAGACCTCCTGTAAGCGAGAAACTAGCACCGCTACAAGCCGTTCCATTGACCGTACATTTATTACCCGTACCAACATTGGTGATATTGCTCAGGCCATCTTGGCCGACTCCGCCACCCAGGGGGACGAATCCCAAACTCACAGATGGCGACCCAATCACATTTCCTGACGGCACGAGCAGCCACAAATCGAGCGTATATTCCTGGCCCGCGAGCCAATTGATCGACAAGACGTCCCGAAGTCTGGTGTCTCCCGAAACTTGGGCCACATTCGTTCCGGGCGCCGGCGGCGACGCGACCGTGATAACGGCACCAGTGCCTTGAGCAACGACCCAGGGCTGCCCCGATGCGGCGACGTTCCCAGGTGCGAAAGCCGTCAAATAATTATTGAGATTGATTGTATCAGCGAAACTGGGCGTCGCCGGCAGGAAAACAACAGCGCCCGCCAGTGCCACGTGCACAATATTTGACTTCACGGATACCTCCCGAGGGTGCTGCAATAAGTATTCGATGAGTCAAGTCAGAGTTGTCAATTGCATATTTTTGGACAAATTTGGATGGTTCGACCCTCATGGGCGTACTGTGTCGCCAAGGTCGTAACGGTCATGGCACTTTCCGCGGAACGGAAGGGCGATGCAGACCTCGATGGATTTGCGAGCAAACTCACCAGCGGTTGAAAGAAGAACTTGGTCTCGATCCCTTCGAGGGCCGATCCTGGCAGGGCCTTCACCGTCATGCGGCGGCCGTGCGCCAGGCCATCCTTGAACTCATCGCTCGACCACCGCCGCAGCGATGCCCGCGCTGCAGAAAATGGATTTGCAGCGAAAAGCGGTTGAATAAATCTGCCAAAGTAGTGTTAGACTAGGTGTGTAGTCCCGAAGTGAGCTGGACCGGATCGTATTTGAATCGATTGGGTTCTTTTGTCCAGGCTTTACAGACGGATTCGAACGGCGTGAGCCCATTCA